>Ga0315312_1000077_pt1 | contig 177053 bp, 185 predicted proteins | sample TDP7_MG_FD_203629 | JGI IMG/M metagenome (GOLD analysis project Ga0315312, IMG submission 203629) | Freshwater sediment microbial communities from Lake Towuti, South Sulawesi, Indonesia - TDP7 | ecosystem: Environmental > Aquatic > Freshwater > Lake > Sediment | place: Indonesia: South...
AAAGAGGAGTGAACTCTTTCGTAGCGCGCGCTATGATGAGGTAAGAAATGACCGAACAGAAAAAGAGGGGGAAGCTGAAATCAGAATACGATTTGTGGTGGTTATTTTTCCTTCTTCGGCGTGGGTACAGGTAGACCGAGTTGCCGCATCAAGTCCAAAGCATTATATTCACCATGGTCTTCCACGATCTTGCCGCCAGCAATGCGGCTGATGGTGATCAACGAAATCGTCACCTTCTTATTGGTAGGAGGGATGCCCATAATTTCACCTTTGTGTGTGCCAGTCATTGTAACGCGCGCTGCTACCTTGTCTCCTTCGGCGACCATGTCATCAATGGTTATATGCATGTCGGGAAACGCGTCGTACCACTCGCTCTCCTTTTGTTTGAAGTCCTTGAGGTCGCCGCGCATATCGATCGATCGATCGATTGCTGCCATGGCGGCTGCCTTCCCCTTGTTTAACGCCTCAAAAAGGCGACGGACGAGCGCCTTATTTTCTTTTGCTGACATGACAAATCATCCGCTAATTGCTATCAACTTCTATTATATATAATTTTAAGCGCGCGCATTTATAATGTTGATCTGCCAGTTTCCTAGCTTCAGCCTCATCTCGGATGACTGACGCGCGCACACGCAAAAAATTGGGGGAAGTATTCTCTTACACATGTAATGGTAGCCCGGGAGAGATTCGAACTCTCGCCAAGCATATCGTATGCATATTTTTACTGGTAAATTCGTGTTCCGATCCCGGCCATGTTTAGCATCGGCTGAGAGACTTAGAAACATAGCTGAGGAAAGCCTTTGACTCATCGTTTTCTAAGGTGAACTGAAAACTCCCGTCAATCCAACAACCAGCCAATTCCAGAAAGGCAGAATCTATCTCCTTCGTCACGTACACTAACACACATCTGGTTTTAGGATTTAGCTGTTTCAAAACAGCAAAAGAGGCTAAAGCCGTTTTTAACCGCGCAGAATCCAACTCCACTTTAGCGTCAAAAACAATAACAGGTTCAACAAAGTTGTTTGTTTTCTTGCCGATGGACACGTCAAATTCCATAGCGTATTCTTTTCCATCCTTCCGCCAAACAAGGCATTTTTCGCCCCAAAACAATTGTAAAGGCTCAAGAAGGCGAATTTTTTCCCGCAGTGAACGGTAAACATACTCTTCAAATGCATAAGCGCGAAATTTTCCGAAGAATTGTGCAGCACCAATTTCATCTTTATTCTTCTGTATGATATCGTTGAAGGATAGGAAGTCTTGGAGGGCGAGGCTTTTTTTCCATTTGCTATACTGAGCTTTAAGCTTATTTCCGAGCGAGCGTTTCCTTGCGATTTCGCTAGAGCACAGCTCGTTTATGTAGTCGATGGCTTTCTTCTTCCGTGGCAATAAGGTTTCTCCCAAATTCTCTTACACAAAGCAAATTTATTACTTTCATGTAAAGTGAAGTTGAGGTTCAAGGTTGAAGGTCAAGCTTCTTCGCTACACTGCGGATGCAGAGCTTTTGTGCGGAGCTGCCGCTCTAACGTCATCAAAAAGTGGAAGCCCATCGGAGATTTTTGAGAAGATGGATATGGAGACTGCCAAGCGAATAATAAGGCGGGTCACTGGTTATGGGCATGTCTCGGTGATTGAACACGCGTCGTTCACCTTTAGCATTGAAGGAGTTTCCAGGGCGATGACGCACCAGCTTGTTAGACATCGCATCGCATCATACACGCAGCAGAGCCAACGCTACGTCACCTATGACACGCTGGAAAAGTTTGTAACACCGCCAAGCATCGAAAATAACGCAGAATCAAAGAAGATTTTTGACAGAACACTAGAACACATATCGGAAACTTACCGTAAGCTTCTGGAATTGGGAACTCCAAAGGAGGATGCGAGGTTTATTCTTCCGAACGCTGCCAAAACGAACATAATAGTGACGATGAACGCCCGCGAACTGAGACACTTTTTCAATCTGCGATGTTGTGCGCGTTCTCAATGGGAGATAAGAGAAGTCGCGACTGAAATGCTTAAACAAGCAAAGAAAAAAGCTCCTGCGTTGTTTGAAAACACTGGGCCGTCATGCGTTGAGCTAAGCTATTGCCCAGAAGGAAAAATGAAGCCGCCGGAATGCAACGTTGAAGAAATAAGGCAACGATTTCGAAACTTGTAAGATGTTAATGAGAGAATTTGAAAAATCAACGCGATGCAGATGCCCAGATATAAAGTGTCAGCCATCACCACGAAATACTGGAGACCGGGAGAAAATTACTTAGAAGAAGCCATTAAGAGCATTAAAGGGAAGATAGCCGACGGAGATTTTATTGTTGTATCAGAGAAGGCGATTTCCACAGCGTCAAACAACATTGTCGACGAAAACCGTGTTAAGCCGTGTTTAGGTGCGAGGCTGATTGCAAAGTATTGGATGCGAATAGTCTGGGGTTATTTACTGGGTCCGCTGTGCCATCTCCGAGGAAGATTACTCCGACCCCTCCGGGAATATCCCTTTGATATGGGGGGCCGCCACAAGCAAGTTGCCTTGGAACGTGCTGGTCTTTTGCAGGCGTTGATGTTTGGTTCTGAGGGCGGCATCGATGGAAGCAATTTGGCATATTCTTTTGTAAGTTTACCATTGAAAGATGCCAATGAGGTGGCCCAGAGAATCCGTAGACAAGTATGGCTGAGAATGCGAAAGAAAGTTTGCGTGATAATCGCAGACACCGATAAAACCTACTCGTTTAGAAACTTCCATTTCACACCACGTCCAAAACCCATGAAGGGCATCCATTATTTTGGGGGGTTTATCGCTTATGTCATTGGGCGAGCGTTCAGGCTTAAAAGAAGGGCCACACCAATAGCCGTGGCCGGATGCGAGATACCAGCTGAAAGAGCCTTAGAAATCGCTGAGGCTGCAAATCGTCTGAGAGGTTTTGGAGCTGGAAGAACCGTGTGGGATATGGCTGAGAAATTTAAAGTCGGGCTGAATGAGGTGAGCTGGGATATGCTTGAGACAGTAAAACATAAACCCATAGTTATTGTTAGGAGAAGCGAATGGTGAAAACTGATGAATCCATTATTAAAGCAGCTGGATGCCTTTTTTAACCCTTCTTCAGTCGCTGTTGTCGGAGCAACGAGAAAGATAAACAAGGCGGGACATGTGATTTTCAAAAATTTTGTCGAAAACAAGCGAAGAGGGGTCTTTAAAGGCGAAATTTTCCCGGTCAATCCCCACGAAGATTCTATTCTAGGGTTTCCATGCTACCCTTCAGTAACAAAAGTTTCAGCGGAGCTTGAATTAGTTGTAATTGTTGTCCCCGCGAATATTGTTCCGAAGATAATGGAGGATGCTGCGTCCAAAAGAGTGAAAGCCGTTGTCATAATAAGCTCCGGCTTCGGTGAGGTTGGAAATCACGAACTCGAAAATCAGGTCGTAACAACGGCCAAAAGGGCTGGTATTCGTGTTTTGGGACCAAACTGTCTCGGGGTTTATGATTCCAGAACAGGCGTGGACATGCTGTTTCTCCCAGAGACAAAGATTTTGACGACGGGAGACGAGGTTATCGCAACTCCGCGCCCCATGCCTGGAAACATAGCGATGGTGACTCAAAGTGGAGCTTTTGGCGTCGCGGCCCTTGACTATCTGACTGGGCGACAGATGGGAATCAGCAAGTTCGTAAGTTTCGGCAACAAGTGCGATGTAGACGAGGCAGAAATGCTGCACTACTTACTGTATGACGAGGAAACTAAGGCTATTTTGCTGTATGTTGAAGACATAAAATCCGGAAGAGAATTCATCAGAGTAGCCAAAGAAGTTGCGAAGAAAAAACCAGTTGTGGCTCTGAAATCCGGCAGAACCGAAGCCGGAGCAAGAGCCGCGGCATCTCACACAGGCGCTATGGCAGGCTCAGACCATATATACGATGCCGTTTTTGCACAAACAGGAATTTTAAGGGCCAAGGACATGGAAGAGTTCTTTGATGTTGGAAAGGCGTTAGCCATGCAGTTGCCAGCCATTGGAAAGAATATCGGGATAATTACGGATGCTGGAGGCCCAGGTATAATGGCGGTTGACGAGTGCGAGTTGAAGGGACTATTTATTAAACGTTTTTCTGAAGAAACAGTCCAGAAATTTGAAAAGTTGAAGGAGGAGGGGAAACTTCCAAGGTTTGCTACAAACCTCAACCCTGTAGACATAACTGGTTCCGTGACCTCTGAAATGTATGAATACGCAGCTGAAATTCTTTTTCAAGACCCGGAGGTTCACGGCATAATACTTCTTGGGCTTCATCATACACCAGCTTTACAAGAAGATTACATCGACAGAACTGCGAAAGTTGCCAGCGGATATGACAAACCTATTGTTGCCTGTGATATCGGGGAAACCGAAATGGCTTTACACACGCGTTTCAGATTTGAAAAGTTAGGCATTCCAGCCTATTCTTCGCCTGAAGATGCGGCAAGAGCCATGAACGCTCTTGTGAGGTACGGCGTCTACTTAAAGAAAAACAGATGCTTAAAGGAATATGTTCAAAATTTTCTCAGAGAAAAGCGAAAACTGTAAAATCTCTTAAAGCATGATGTTGATTTTAACCACGTCGCCGTCTTTTAGGCGAAATTTTTCCCTCAAATTTATTGGCGCTATAACCTCTATTGTGCCTTCTGGGTAATTTCCAATTTCCGGGATAACAATTGCACATTTCAGATTATCCATAAAATATCCTAGGAAGCACCTTCCACGGCAAAAACCCTTAGCCGGCGAAATTTCTATCGCTTTTGTTTTTGTCAACAGTTTTTTAAGGCTGATGTTGCCATCAGAAAGCTTTATGTTTAATGTCCCGGAATACGGAACAAAACCGAGTTTTTCGTTTATCTGCTTTTTCACCCATGGAAGTTTGATGAATTTTGTTCCTTCACCGCTTCCTGAGAAAACTTTCCCTTTTACACGCAATTTTCTTGACGAGTTTAGAGCCACGTTAATCCCGTAAATATCCTAGCAGGAATGTGAGGTGTCCACATAAGTTTATTTTTGTTCTTTCAGCCAACCTGCAACCTTTCTAAACATCGCGTTAGAAGACACGTCTATGACTGGGACGATTATTTTCTCTTTAGTTTCAATTGTTGATTGGTATTTTGGCATAAGCGAATAACCGACAAAAGTCCAATAAACCCGCTTGTTCTCGATTAGTTCTTTAGCAGCTATTTCTGTAGATGCTGGAAGGGGGAAATAGAGAAACACCACGCCTTCGGCCCAGTAAAGCCCCGCAAGCTTGCCGCCGGCGATGACTGATATGAATCTTGCTATGTAGTCGGGGGTTGAGAAGAAGTTGCGCTCTGTCACCACTATTTCTCTGAAGGGTTCAAATTTCATGATTACTTCGCTTTCGTCCATGTGTCCACCCAGCTCCAGACTTCTTTTCTATCAACGTTCCCTTTTAACTTTACCGTATCTCTAGAAACAGTTATACAGCAGACACCTCCTAAACTTTGACCGACAACATAAGAGGGATTACTAGCTTGCCGGAAATTCGTGTAGCAATCGTGGGCGTTGGTAATAGCGCATCCGCCCTCGTCCAAGGAATACAATACTACAAAGATGCGAGAGAGGACGCCCCAGTGCCTGGGCTCATGCACGTGAATTTTGGCGGATACCATGTGAGAGACGTGAGGTTTGTTGCTGCTTTTGACGTGAATAAAGGCAAGATTGGAAAGGATTTGGCTGAAGCCATATTCATGGAGCCAAACTGCGTGGCTAAGTTTGCGGATGTACCTCATTTAGGCGTAAAGGTTTCGCCTGGTCCAATTCTTGATGGTGTAGCTGAACACATGAAGGAATCCTTTAACGTATACGACGATAAAGAAATCGGAACAACAGATATCTCGGGAATCCTAAAACATGCAGGGGCGGAGATGCTCATCAATTATTTGCCTGTTGGAAGTCGTAACGCCACACGCTTTTATGCTCAAGCGGCTTTAGATGCTGGATGCGCCTTCATAAACTGTATACCAGAATTCATAGCCTCAGACCCCGTGTGGAGCAGAAAATTCGAGGAGAAGGGAGTGCCAGTAGCGGGAGACGACATAAAAAGTCAGTTGGGCGCAACAATCCTCCACAGAAACTTGGTTAAGCTCTGTGTAGACAGAGGCGTAATAGTCGACGAAACCTACCAGCTGAACCTCGGCGGCGACACAGATTTTCTAAACATGACTGTTGAAGAGAGGTTGAAGACAAAACGCGTAAGCAAGACAGAAGCCGTCAAAAGCCTAGTTCCATACGAGTTGCCCACGAGAATAGGGCCTTCGGACTACGTCCCTTTTCTGGGGAACAAGAAAATCTGCTATCTGTGGCTTAAGGGCAGAAAATTTGGTGACAGACCATTAACAATAACCGTTAAACTTGAAGTCGAGGATTCACCGAACAGCGCGGGAGTGGTGATCGACGTCATAAGAGCCGTAAAACTGGCCTTAGACCGTAAAATAGCTGGGCCACTTATGAGCATATCTTCATACGCATTCAAACACCCACCAACTCAAGTTCCAGACCCCATGGCAAAAGAGTGGGTAGAAGACTATATACAAAGAAAACGTGAACGATAAAGGCAAAATTCCATAAAGTTTAAATTTTCCCAAAAATATAATTTTATGGTGATTGAATTTGTCTTTGGTAAAAGTTGACTCGCAAAGGAGAATATATATTCCTAAAGAAATACCCTTTAAAGCGGATAAAGCCATCATTGTGCCATATGGCGCATCATTTTTGCTCATTCCGGTTCCAGAAAAAATCATCGAAATAGACGTTAAAGTTTCAATACAAGAATTGAAGAAGAAGGCTGAGGAAAAGGCTAGAGAAGAAGTTACGAAGAGGGTGGAGAGACACAAGCAAGATTAGGTGAGATTTTTGCTTCTGGAGTCTGACATATTTATTGCCTACATGAAAAAGGAAGACTGGCTGAAAAAGGCAGCCACCGCAATAATAGACGCCATCGAGAAGGGTCGGCTAAGCCCAGTTCAAGCCTCAACGGAAATCTTCCATGAACTCTACTACGTTTTCTCTGATTACGTACCTCTGCAAACAATCATAGCGAACGAGGCAAGAATAGCCACAGTTAATAACTTAGCTTACGTTACACCAGATTACGCCACTTATCTTACCGCTTTAAGCGTCATGGACACCTATGGGGTAACCTCAATCTTTGACGCCATATACGCTGCCACAGCCTTAAGCGCCAACGTACCGGACCACACCATAATATCAACCGACAAAGAATACGATACTATTAAGGGGCTAAAAAGAATCGACCCACAAAAACTCAAGATTTAGAGCAAAAACTGTGGAAGACCATATACAAGGAAAACGTGAATGCTGATTCTCAAAAATAATAAACCGTTCGCACAAATTTCATGAAATTGCACTACTTTTTTCTTGTTACTAATACTATTCTTGGGCTGTCGTTTCCGTATTTTGATTTGTTAAAGTCTCCATAGATGCTTTTAACTCTGAAACCATTTTCTTCCAGCAATTTGGTGATTTCGTCTTTGGATATTATTGCGACTTCTCCATATTCATGATACCTTTCTAGTAGCTTGCCATTTTTATAGACATCAAAGAACAGGTCCAAATTGCATGTGCGTTTTGTCATATTCCTTCTTGTAAATATGCTTCTTACAACCATCCTTCCACCATCAATCTCTTTTCTGTCGATCCACCATGAGGTCTCAGGCTTGTCTGGTGTCGCTTGTTCAAGGTCAAACGCGAATGCACCGTTCTTTTCTAGATGTTTGTAGACGCAATTTAGTGTTCTTTTTCGTTCTTCAACTGTGATGTTGTGGTCAAATGTGGAAGCAGGAACGTAAATGAACGGGAACAACTGCTTTAACTCAAAGTTTCTCATGTCGCCTTTCTTCAAAATTACATGTCTTCTAACTGTCTCAGTTTCCTTTGCCAATTTCTCTCTGGCTACTCTAAGCATGTGAACCGAGTTATCGATGCCGACAACAGTTATCCCAGCTTTGGCAAGGGGGATAGCCAGTCTACCTGTTCCAACCCCCAGCTCCAAAGCTTTGTTTCCATTCTGAAGAGCGAGTTCTTTGTAGAATTCTAAGTCGTTTTTGGAGCCAAACAAATCGTAGAATTTAGCAGCCAGCCTATAGGTTATGTGTACCACCAAAAGTTACTACATGAAAGTAAAATAAATCACTATCGAGTGAAGATAAGCATTAAAGAATAGTGTCTGTTTAAAAGTTTATATCACTTAACTTCACTGAAAATTGCTTGGCTTATGCCTTTCTCACATGAAATTAGCCTGCATTTGAGCTTTTTTCAAGGTAGAGGGCAGAAACATCCTAGAGAAGTCATAGCAATTCGATTAGCTCGCTTAGTTGTTTTATTTGCACTTCCGACTTTGCTTTTCTTTTTCCTCTTTTTATGAATGCAGTTCTCATTCCAACTCTTTTGGCTCCTTTGATGTCTGCAATTGGGTCGTCTCCCACATGTAAACAAAAACTAGCGCTTACCCCTAACTTCTTCAACGTGGCGAGGAAAATTGACGGATGAGGTTTAACATAACCGTGTTCGTAAGACAACGTTATAACATCAAAGTATTTTTCAAACTCTCTTTTGGTTTTATCTTGGATACGCCAGTGTGTGTTCGTTATTAAACCCAATTTGTAACCACTTTTTCGCAAAATCTTGAGAACTGTAAGAGCGTCTGGGTACCAAACTGCCTTCCGAGTAGCCACCGCCTCATTAACAGCTTGTCTTACTGTCAACCGAAGTCTAGGCGACCTGTAACCGAGCGACCTTAAGACATCTACGATGATGTTGTCTAATAATGACTCACGAAAAGTGTCATGTAGACTTTTCCGATAGGCTTTATCAGCCTTAGTATACTCTCCCAAAAAATCTTTCTCTTCAACTTTAACCCCATATTTTCTGAGCGCTCTGAAAATCGGATAAATAACATCCTCTTTATTCGTGCCATAACGCAACGTATTAAAATCGTCAAAGGTAACCGTACTAATAGCTGAGAGGAACGAATACCGCATAACCATTAACATGTGTTAAGAAAGTCTTAAGTTATTTGTTGAACGAGAGCCCCATCGATTACTACAAAGAAGTAGCTACCTATTATAAATAACGATTTAGAAAACAATTTAATCTGCTTACTGCAGTAATCTGGAGAATGTGATAAACATGGATTTTGTAAAGGCTGTTGGGTTTGTTCGGAGGATGGGAAGCGAAGAAGAAGTAGAACGTTTAGGATGCATCTTAGAGGGCAGAAAGCCTAAAACTCGTTTGATTGAGGAGTTGAGAAGGATTCAGAACGCTGATGGTGGGTTTCCATTGGATATGGAGAAGGGCAAACCGAGTACCTTGATGGATTCTGCCGTTGTTCTCGTTCGTTTGGAAGAGTTTAACTCTCTACAAGTTGACATTGCAGAGAAAGTCGTTGGTTTCTTTTTTGTCACCCAAGACGAAGATGGAAGCTGGAATGAAAGTGGAAACATACTTCAATGTAATCCGCCTCCGTGGATGAACCCTAGAAACATCCATGTGAAAATTCTATCCACTGCGTATACGGGTTTTTGGCTTGCGAAACTCGGCTATTCAAAGCATAACAGAATAAGAAGGGCTTGCGATTTTCTAATTAACTATAGGAAAGAGAATGGCTGTTTCGAAGGTTTTAGGCATAACACATGGATTGCCGCCAGCCTCTTTACGATGGTCTATGGTAAAAGATGCAGAGTAACAAAAGAAGGCTTAAGATTTCTAGCCGAAACCCCTCAGAATCAATGGGCTCCCTCCCAAATTGCATGGCTGCTCTGGTGTCTAAGCTCTGCAAACTTCACGAAGAATAACAAATTCGTAAAGCATTTTCTAAGCTTGCTATCGAAAAGCCAGAACCTTGATGGAAGCTTCTCAAGCGAGGATGGCAGAGAATTCTCAATTAGTGCCACATTAGAAGCCGTGAAGGTTCTAAAATATTTTAAAGTGAACCTCTAGGCAGATGGAAAGAAAGCCATTCTCATCAATCACCCTCGTATTTAGGGATAATCTCCTTGATGCTTTGTTCCTCTTTCTTTAACTCTTTATCTAGTTCTCTCCAGAATTTGATGGCTTTTGAATAGCCTTTTTGGCCGAGTTTTCGCCCGGTTTCGGTGTAAAAGCTCTTTCGCGGACCTTTTCTGCCGCTGCCTATTTCCATCATCTGTTTAATTGTAAACTTTTCTTCCGCTATAAAATAGTGAAAAACTCGGGCAACTCCAACATTTCCGAAAGAACAGGAAAGCACATCCACATCGTAGCACACTTTTGCTTCAAGGGTTTTGGGCTCTTCCAATCCTCTTGGTCCGTGAGAGCGTATGCAATGGCTTATCTCTTCAATTTCCTTTCTTGTAAAACCCGCTTTTGTGAGATATTTGGGCGCTACTTTTGCGCCTGCTGCGTGATGATCTTCTCCCTCTTCTGGATGAAGTCTACCTATGTCGTGGAGCAGAACACCAGCCAAAACAATCTTCATGTTAGCGCCCTCTGCTTCGCCAACCACAATGCCTTTGGCGAGGTCACGAAGCACATGGTTCCAGTTGTGATGGATCAATCCTTTAGATGAGAAGTCGTGCTTGACAACCTCGTATAAAGCCTTTAACTCAGCGTATTTTGAAAGATAGTGGTCAAGTTTCACACGTTTTCCCTTATTGAGGTTTAATTCGAACCTAGCTTTATATTTATTTTAAATCCATTTGTCAGTGTGTGACAAATCATGAGCGACAAGGCGAGTTTACCCATCGACAATAACATTCTTCAGCTTTTAGGGTTCAGCCCAGTTACTTTAATCACAACGGTTGGTAAGGATGGGTCGATGAATGCCGCTCCATATGGCTGGGTTACCGTGGTTGATTACAACCCTCCTCAGCTTCTCTTCTCGGTTAACACAAAACACGACACGTACAGAAATGTATTGGAAACCAAAGAATTCGTCGTAAACATTCCCAGCGCTGAAATGCTTAGGGAGATATGGATAACTCAGAAACACTTTCCATATGGAACAAATGAGCTGGAAAAAGCAAATCTGACAGCGCTTTCATCAGAGAGAGTTAAGCCTCCAAGAATAAAGGCGTGCAAAGCCCACATTGAATGCAGGGTTCTTTGGACGAGAATCATCGGATCGGCATGTCTCGTGCTTGGAAGTATAGAAGCCATTTCCGTCAATAAAGAACTGGAGGGTATGAATGTTAAAGAACGAGCAGTGGCGATGAATAGACCAATTTCTTCTCATATCAAAGAGAGGGAAACAAGAGGAAGTGGATGTTTGGGGGAATAGGAAAAATCTATGAATTAATCGAGAAGGATGGAGAAGCTGAAATAAGGACAGAAACAGTTTGATTTAGAGACCGAGAACAGCCTACACTCATATAGGTTTCCGATATGATGGCGGGGCACGATAAATAAAAAGGGAATTGTACGTTCTCGTTGTCCTTGTATGTCTTACATGCTTTCGAAGATGGCGAACTGATTGCCCTCAGGGTCGATAGCTAGAGCCCACCAACCTATCCTTGGCACCTCGGTCTTAGGACAAAGGACCTTACCGCCCAAACTTTCGATCTTCTTGGCATATTTGTCTACAGATTCTACGGCGATGTAATTGACTGGCTTGTGCTCTGGGTGCTGCTTCTTCATCATTCCTCCGTTGACACCTGGCCTAATGGGCATCCCCTTCTCGTTAACAGGCACGGTCTCTATTGTCCAATATTCCGTTGGTCCCGGCGTCTTCTCGATCTTCCATCCGAAGAGTTCACTGTAAAATTTTCTCAATTTCTGCACGTCATCAGCAGGAATCTCGAAATGCACAAATGTGTGGTCTACCATGTCTTACAACCCATTTAATGAATTAATTTAAACGTTTAATAAGGTTTTTACCACGAAATCCAGCTCGGACCGACCTTCAAAGTTCCTCGCTTGATCGCTAAAACTTGTGGTTCAAATCGTGAATGGTTAGAAGTTCAATAATGTTCTGGTATGTGTGGTTACGAAACTACAATTTATCTGAAAAGAGTGTTTTAAAAGGACATAAGCGGTTAGGGGAGATAAATGGCTCTGCACTATTGTTTGCATTAGACGCATTCCAGAATTTGGTTATTGTTCGGCTGCTCTCTCATGACCGAACTTTTGTGAACAGTTAATTTTAAAGGCTAAAAAACGGAAGAATAACAACTACTAAAAGGTGAATAAACATGGTGAAAGTAGACGGATACGAAGTGCCTGAAGGCCTATACTACACCAAGGATTTTGAGTGGTTGAAAGTTGAAGGAGACAAGGTTCGTGTTGGCATAACAGACTACGCCCAAAAACAACTCCGAGAAATAGTTTACGCTGAGCTGCCAAGCTCGGGAACCGCAACAAAACAGAATGAGCCCTATGGCACGGTGGAGTCTGTGAAGGCTGTTTCAGATCTGGTTGCGCCGATAAGCGGAACAATAGAAGAGGTGAACGCAGAAGTCCAGTCAAAACCAGAGCTCTTAAACGAAGACCCCTATGGAAAAGGCTGGCTGCTGATAATAAAACCATCAAACTTACAAGCTGAGCTAGCCAACATAATGAACTTCAACCAAGCGGTCGAGTGGCACAAAAGCCTCTTAAAAGAAGGATAAAAAGATGCCAAGGCGCATAGTAATAATCGGCGCGCACGCAGCAGGCGTCGACGCAGCCTCAGCCGCGAGGAAAACAGACCGCACAGCCGAAATCACTTTGATAACCGAAGAGAGGCATGCCGGATACTCGAGATGTGGATTACCCTTCGTAATAGGCGGTCAAATACCAAGCTTTAACGACCTAATCGTTTTTCCACCAGCCTTCTTTCAAATGATGAAACTAACCTTGAAAACAGAAACCAAAGCCACAAACATAAACACTGCAAACAAAACCGTCGAAACCGTAGACAAGGCTGGAAAAGCCGAAGCCATACCATACGACAGCCTAATAATAGCTACAGGCGCGAGCTCCTTCACCCCGCCAATAAAAGGCAAAGAAAAACAGGGCATACACTCATTGCGAACGCTGGAAGACGGCGAAGAAATCGACCAAGCCATAAAAAAGGGAGCAAAAACAGCGGTAGTCATGGGAGCCGGCTTGATTGGTCTTGAGACGGCCATAGCCCTACATGAGAGAGGCTTAAAAACGACGGTTGTCGAGCTGTTGCCCCAAATTCTGCCAATGATGCTTGACGCTGACATGGCGAAAATGGTTCAAGAAACGCTTCAACAGAAGGGGATAGACATTCTCACAGGAAAAGGAGTGGAAGAGTTCCTCGGAGCCGAAAAAGTGACGGGAATAGTCGCCGGAGGCGTGCAGGTTGAAGCAGACTTATTTATCAGCGCATTCGGAGTCAGAGCCAACACTCAACTCGCTGTTAATGCGGGCGCAGCTTTAGGAGATACAAAGGCCATAAAAACAAACGCTAGAATGGAGACTAGTGTTAAAGACGTTTACGCCGTGGGCGACTGTGCAGAGTCAACGCATATAGTCACCCAAAAGCCAGCCTTGCAGCAATTGGGCACGGTGGCTGTGAGGCAAGGAAAGGTTGCGGGAATCAACGCTGCTGGAGGCTACGCGCTTTTCACAGGCGTCTTGGGCTCGGCGGTGACGAGGCTGTTTGACACGGATGTTGGTGTGACGGGTTTAACCGAAGCCTTTGCTCAAAGAGCAAGAATTGAAACCGTAACAGGGACAATCGCTTCGAAGACGAAGGCTGACTACTATCCAGGCGCTTTGCCAATAAAAGCGAAGCTTGTCGTTGAAAAGGAGTCGCAGCGGGTAGTCGGCGCTCAAATCATCGGCGGGGAAGAAGTGACCCAGCGCATTAACGCCATATCTTTCGCTATACAGAAGCAGATGACCGTGCGGGAATTGGCCAAGGCAGACACTGCTTATGCGCCGCCCTTGTGCGAAACTTGGGAGCCACTGGTTCTGGCCTCGGAAATGGTGCTAATGAAGCTGAGATGACCACACACAAAAAATTTAATTAAGTAAGTGATAGTTAAAGCACTCGTAACATAGGGTGATTTGAATGGCAATAAAAGTAGCAATAAACGGATTCGGAAGGATTGGAAGACTACTCTACAGAGCCGCCATAGAGAGAAAAGCCAACATAGATTTTGTCGCCATAAACGATATAGCCGACGCAAAAACACTCGCTCACCTCCTAAAATATGACTCAGTGCACGGAAGATGCAACGCGGATGTGCAAGTCAAAGACGGCAACATAATCGTGAACGAAAAAGAATTAAAGGTTCTGACGCAAAAGGACCCGGCGATGCTGCCTTGGAAAGACTTAGGCGTATACTTAGCTGTTGAGTCGACAGGACTCTTCACGGATCGAGAAAATGCTTCAAAACATCTGCAGGCAGGGGCAAAAAAGGTCTTAATCTCGGCGCCAGCCAAAGGCGAGGACATAACCGTGCTACTTGGCGTAAACCAGGACAAATACGACCATGAAAAACATAACGTGATCTCAAACGCTTCCTGCACAACGAACTGTGTGGCACCTTTGGTGAAGGTGTTGCAGGAAAACTTCGGAATGAAAGCTGGGCTCATGACAACAGCCCACGCCTACACAAACGACCAGAGAATAATGGACCTTGTGCACAGGGATCTCCGCAGGGCAAGGGCTGGTGCAGTAAACATCATACCGACGACCACGGGAGCGGCCGTGGCAACCACGGTGGTTTATCCAGAGCTTCGTGGAAGAATAGACGGGCTTGCGCTGCGAGTTCCAGTTCCAAACGTCTCACTTGTGGACTTAACAGCAGTATTAGATAGAAATGTCACGAAGGAAGAAGTGAACGCGGCTTTTAAGAAAGCCGCTGATGGTCCTCTCTGGGGGATACTTGAATACACTGAAGATCCTATAGTTTCGTCTGACGTGAACCACACCTCGTACTCCGCTGTTTTCGATGCGCTCTCAACAATGGTTGTCGCTGGAAACCTTGTCAAAGTGCTCGCTTGGTATGACAATGAATGGGGCTTCTCCTGCCGAATGGTTGAGCTAATAGAGCTTATAGGGAAGAAGGCTGGTTTCTAGCCCATCCTGATGTATAAAGCTTAAAAACAAACCTTCCTCTATTTTTTCTGTTCAAAAGAGGTAAGAAGATGGCAAAATATTTGACTTTAGATGATGTGACAGTGAAGGACAAGGTGGTGCTTGTCAGAGTAGACTTCAACTCTCCTGTAGACCCAGAAACAAAAAAAGTCTTGGACGACACGAGAATTCGAGCTCACGGCGAAACAACAATCAAAGAGTTAGCGGGAAAAGGTGCAAAAGTCGTGGTTTTAGCGCATCAAGGCAGAAAGGGTGACCCGGACTTTATACCCTTGAAGCAGCACGCCGAAATTCTTGGCAAAGTCCTCGGCAGACCAGTCAAGTATGTGGATGATGTTTTCGGCGAAGAGGCCCAAAAAGCAATAAAAGGGCTGAAAAGCGGCGAAATTCTCGTCCTAGAAAACGTTAGGAACTTTGCTGGGGAAACAAGGGAGGGAACACCCGAAGAGCACGCCAAGACAGAGTTTGTGAAGGCTCTTGCTCCTCTGGCTGACTTGTTTGTTAACGACGCCTTTGCAGCAGCCCACAGGGCTCACGTTTCAATGGTTGGTTTCACAGCGGCATTGCCAAGCGCGGCGGGACGCATAATGGAGAGAGAGCTGAAATCCCTGAGCAGAGTCCTGGAGAGCCCTGATAAGCCATGCGTTTATATTCTCGGAGGGGCAAAGGCAGACGACTCCCTCGAAATATCAAGATACGTGTTAGGCAACAGAATAGCAGACTACGTGCTCACGGGCGGGGTCGTCGGCCACGTTTTCTTAGCAGCGAGGGGCTATAACCTTGGAAAACCAAACATGGATTTCCTAGAGAAAAAAGAGCTCATGGGCTTGGTGCCGGGCATAAAAGAACTTATGCAAAAGTATCCAGACAAAATCAAAACTCCAAAGGACGTAGCAGTGGAAGTTAACGCGAAAAGAAAAGAGGTTTCTGTCGACGAACTGCCAGCAGACTATCCAATATTCGACATTGGAGCAAAAACGGTTGAAGATTATGCCAAGATAATAAGCAGTGCAAAGTCGATTGTTGTCAGCGGACCAATGGGGGTTTTTGAAAACAGTGAATTCGTCTTCGGAACAAAGAAAATTCTCGAGGAAATCGCGAGTTCTAAGGCGTTTTCTCTTGCTGGAGGAGGCCACACGATAGCAGCCCTACAAGAGCTTAGGCTATCCAACAAGATCTCTTATGTCAGCACGGCCGGTGGAGCCTTAATAGAGTTTTTAATGGGCAAAAGATTGCCGGGTGTTGCAGCATTAGAGAAGGCTGCAGCTAGAAAAACCTAGCGATCCATTTTTTATTTTCTTGTCACTTTCTCCACTGAGTCTACTACTTTGCATTACAGTGGGTAAAATGGCGAGAAAACTAGGCGTTCAAGGGCGGCAATTCCATCTAAATTCAAGGCGTAACGAGGACTAGGACGTAGCAGTGGAAGTTAACGCGAAAAGAAAAGTTATTATAGCGCTTTTCCGAGTTAAACTGTTGTGGCAAAGGAGATGAAGAGAGGCTTAGTGAGAATTTCTCAGATATTATTGCTGCTATCCATTTTTTCTCTAACTTTGCCCATTACCCTATCCGAAAACACAGTCTCAAATTCCCGGTTCGTGACAGGAAAAGAAATCAGGGTTTCACCCGGCAACACTACCATTCACTATGTTTATTTTGATTTCACTGAAGGAAGACTCGAACCATTTCTATTGTTGAATATTACAATAAGCGAACCAGGATGGTATCATTTAGAAATTTGGATTGACATGTTCAACCCTTCCGACAAGGAAGAATATTTTATAGAATGTACAAGTGAAGGCAAAACTTACCGGATGCCCGGAATGCTTCGGCCATATCTCATACATTGGCCCATCGATATGATTGAGTTTTTGATCACAGACAAGGCCGTATACTTGGGAGCTTTTTATTACACGTGGGGGTTTCCTCCTTTCTATTTATCTGCCAAGGAGTATAGGAAATATGCTATGTATATCATTGTTGATTTCGAAGCCGTTAAACCTGGCATCATTGAATGTTCACTCTGGGACACGTCGCGGTTTTTCTTGGAGAGGCTTATAAACAATGAGTTTGAGATAGTGGAAGTAAATGTGACCGAGGTAAAACCCTTAGATGAGGACGAAATAGCAGAACTCCCAAAATTCCCAGAACCCCCACAACCTCCTGTTGAATTTGACATAGTTGTATATGCAAATGGAACCACTGCATAACGTACACGTTAATTTTATATGGTCTTGAAAGCGTTGTATTTGCTGGGATTGAACAATGGAGGAAATTTGGTCATGGAAAAGAAGCTTGAGGCTGTTCTTCTCTTCGTTCTTATTCTAGGTTTGTTTTTAAATGAATGCATAGTTGGGTATTCTGCCAGCGGTAAGATGAGGATTTATGTCGAGCCTGAGAACAGCGTTGCAGTGGCCTACGCGACGTTTAAGGTTAATGTAAGCATCGCAGACGTCCCAGACCCTGGTGTTTTTTCCTACGAGTTTAAACTTTATTATAACAACACCCTTCTTAACGCGACAAAGGCTGAAATTCCTCCAGACCATTGGCTTAAGCCCTCTTTAAAGCCTACTTACATATTCATTGTTGACCCAGGAACCATAAATCAATCGCAAGGCTATGTATCTTTTGCTGTAACTTTACTAGCCCCTGAGCCTGGAAAAACTGGGAACGGAACACTAGCAACTGTAACCTTCAGAGCCCAAGAAACAGGTGGGTCGAACCTTACTATTTTAAGCCCTATATTAGTCCCTCCAGCATGTGGGCCTTGGATGCCTGAAGAGTATGATGTATTCGGCGGCTTTGTGGAAGTTACACTGCCAGACCTCAACAATGACCGGAAAGTAGACGTCTCAGACCTGGCCATCATAGCTAAAGCCTTTGGGTCATACCCAAACCATAAAAGATGGAACCCCATCTGCGATGTAAACCGAGACTCAGAAATCAACATAATAGATATGGTCGTCACAGCCAAAAGCTTTGGCAAAACAGCAACACTCATCAGTCCTTAATGGAAGACTCAAGCTGAAATAGCTAAGGAAGTAGCGATTAAAGCTTGAAGATTCAACCGAGCATTCTTGGAGAAAATAGCCCCAAGAAAGGTATAAGAGAGGCAACCTGCGTTAGTTGATTGTTGAAACCGGGTAATTGATTATGAAGGGAAAAGCATTTTTAAGAGCGCTACTAGTTGCGATTTTAGTAAACTTCTTGGCTTTTCTGCTCATTGTTCGAAGCAGCTACGCTGAGACGGGAACTGCTATAAGCATAGAACCTGCGGTCTCGGTCATACACGTCGGAGAAGAGTTTAGGGTGAATATAACGATTCGGGATATGGTCAGCCCCGGCCTTTTCTCCTATGAGCTAAAGCTCTACTACGATAAGGACCGTTTAATCGTAACCTCAGCCTCCTTTCCTCCTAATCATTTCTTGGAAATGAAAGGTGTTATCGTCATACCTCCGGGGCCTTACCAATATTATTTCAACTTCGATGCGGGCTATGTTTGTATCGCTGCCACGCTGCTCTATCCAGAGCCAGGCAGAACTGGAAGTGGAGTGCTGGCAACAGTCACCTTTAAGGGAATCGCTGAAGGATTAGCCACCTTGCAGCTTAAAGATGTGATTCTTGTGGACCCTAATTTCTCACTGATACCGCAAGTGAACTACGATGTCAACGATGCGTATGTGCGCTTAATAGCCCCGTCAGCCACAGACCTTGATGGAAACGGCAGAGTCGACATTGCAGACTTGACCATAGTGGCGGTAGCCTTCGGTTCGAAGCCTGGAGAGCCCAACTGGAACCCGGATGCCGATTTGGACAAGAATAATATCGTAAATGTAGTGGACATAGCCATTGTAGCAAAAAATTTCGGAAAAAACGTTTAGCATCCCTTGTTCCCTGAAAGCGTTTATTTTTCGTAGCATAAGTGCCTCACCCGCTCGCAAAAGCAAACTGCACATTAGGGTTTAAGTTAAGGTAAATAAAAATAAATGTGTAAACCCCTACCATAACACTGGAAGAATAGAGGCTAACATCCTTGACAGACATAGCATTTGTATTTGAAGTTCATCAACCCCATAGGTTAAAAAAGAATTTCTTCTGGGAAAGCAAGGTCTTTAAACGAGTGAAGAAAGGGGAGGTTTTTGATTACTATTTTGACCGTGCGGTAAATAGGGAGGTTTTTGAGAGGGCTTGTAGGAAGTGTTATTTTCCATCCAACCAGATACTGCTTGACCTGATTGACAAGTACAAGAGGGAGAAGAAGCAGGTCAAGGTTTCATTTAGTATTTCAGGCGTTTTCTTAGAACAGTGCGAGATGTTCAGCAAAGACCTTTTAGAATCCTTCAAACAGCTAGCGGAAACAGGCTGCGTCGAATTTCTAAGCCAAACCTACTACCACTCGCTGGCAAGTCTATACCCTGAACGAGAAGAGTTTGTTGAACAAGTTAAAATGCACCAACAAGCAATGAAGGACTTGCTCGGCTATACGCCTAAAATTTTTGAGAACACCGAACTGCTCTACAACAACGCCATAGCAAGAACTATGGAAAAGCTTGGTTATAAAGGCATTTTCACGGAAGGCGTGGAAAGAATATTGCACGAAAAATCGCCAAACTATCTTTACACGCCGAAAGATTGCAAGAAAATCAGAGTGTTACTGCGGAATTACAAGCTGACGGACGATATAGGTTTCAGGTTTTCAGCCAGATGGTGGAGCGAGTGGCCTCTAACAGCAGACAAATATACAAGCTGGCTGGCGGCAACACCAGGACACTGCATCAACATCTTCCCAGACTACGAAACCTTCGGCGAACACCACTGGCCAGAAACAGGCATACACGAATTTCTAAAACATCTGCCAAGAGAGATTTTGAAATGGGAGCATCTGCACATGGCCACACCTTCAGAAGTTGTTGAAAAGCACGAACCCGTAGGAGAGATTGACGTTCCAGAACTCGGCGGAACCGTTTCTTGGGCTGACTTAGAAAGGGACGCGAGCTGTTGGCTTGGAAACACCATGCAGTGGGCCTACTACACGAACGTGAGAAAACTCGAACCGCTCGTCAAGGAAACCGCCGATAAAGATTTTTTGAGATTGTGGAGGTGTTTCCAGACAAGCGACCACCTCTACTACATGTTCACCGCGGGCGGAGCACCAGGCGAGGTCCACTCCTACTTTAGCCCCTTCAACTCTCCAACAGACGCCTTTGTAACAGAACAAGCAGTAATACTGGACTTCGAAAACAGAGTGCGCCTTGCAGCTGTTGCCGCAAACGAGCCCTTTCTATTCTATACTGGTGTAGGAGAAAACTACTTTATGGGAATAATGGCGTGGAGCCTAAAAGGATTAAAAAAGGCACTCCAAAAAATCGGCACAAAATCCCTAGAATTTCACAACAGCCGTGGGGACTTTGAAAAGTGGGCGGAAAACTCGCTTTACGACAAAACACTGGTAGAACAACTAAAGAAGATAAGACTTTCAAAAACGAAGGGAGAAACGCTAAGAAAATCGCTAATTGGAGTTGTCAAAGAGAGATTCGACGAGTTAAACAAGCAAACACAAGCGGCAACCAAACACTTCTGAGATTGGGTTACACGCTTTTATAAGAAACCTAACTAAAACTGTTAATGCCGAGGTGAAAAATTGAGGGAAGAGCTGCCACTTTCAGAAAAAATCTTACAAACATTACACAACCTGTGCTCTACAGCTCCAGACCTAGCCAGAAGAAGCGAAGAGCTTGCACAAGTTTTGCAAATCGACATAGGCGAGGTGGAAAAAACCCTGGACAATTACAAGCTTGAAGGCTTTGTTGAAAGCTTCATGGACAACGAGGGGAAAAAACGGTACTACCTGACTGGTCGCGGGATAATAAAAGTCTGCGCGCTCTTCACGTAGTGAGAGATGATGCGTGTCATAATCTTCTCCTGGGAATACCCCCCAAGAATAGTTGGACATCTTGCTGAATACGTAAGAGAGCTCGCCACACAACTTGTCAGAAACAGGGTGGAAACTCACGTGGTTACTTATCACGATTTCTCAGCAGGAGAACACGATGAGCCCGAGGGCGTCAAAACCTACAGAGTGACAAATCCGGTTCGCACGCATGTCGGCGTTCTCTCGTGGGTTCTCACTTTAAATCAGGAGGTTGAAAGGGCAGCGGCAAACGTCTATTACACTGCAGGTGAGCAGGTGGACCTAATAGATGTGCATGATTGGCATTTCATTCCAGCCGCGGTTACACTGAAAAAGGCGCTCAGCATACCGTTTATTTACTCGGTGGAAAGCTTGGAAGAACACCGTTCTCACGGCGCAAACTCACCTTTTAACATGGCTATCAAGAGCATCGAGTGGCTGGGAATGTACGAAGCGCAAAACCTAATCGTCAAATCTGAATGGATGCGAGATGAGGTTTTTAGGTTATACAAGGTTCCACTAGAAAAGGTAAAAGTGGTTCCGCCAAAATCAGCCAAATGGATAAAGAGCATTCTCGAAACCTACAAAAGTATCGCGCAAGGTGCAACCCTCAAATGACTAAAGAATTAGCTGTCATGATGCTTACTTGGGAGTTTCCGCCAAGGATTATCGGCGGGATATCCCCACACGTTCACAATTTATCAAAGAGTTTGGCGAAAAACGGCTTAAAAGTATATGTGGTCACATGTGATTTTCCCGGAGCGCCTCAGCATGAGAGTGTTGACGGCGTAGAAGTTTTTCGAATAGACTCCTACAAAAACCCCTCCCCAGATTTTGCGACATGGGTTTACCTGATGAATGTGAACATGCAGAAAGAAGCGGCTTCCCTCGTTAACAGCTTGGGCGGAAATGTTGACATCTTTCACGCTCACGACTGGCTCGTTGCAGACGCGGGAATAGGCTTAAAACACGTCTTCAGAAAGCCGCTCATAGCCACGATACACTCCACCGAAATCGGGCGGAGGGACGGAATCCACTTCGATTATGAGAGAATGATCCATGAAACAGAGGCGTGGCTTACATACGAAGCATGGAAGGTGATATGCTGCAGCGATTACATGGTTTCGCATGTCCGATGGGCTTTTGGGCTTCCCCAAGATAAGCTAATTATGATTCCGAACGGCGTTAATACCGAAGAGTACGCAAAAATCAAGAATGAGGATTTAAGCGGGTTTAGAGGCAAGCTTGCTTTGCCACAAGAGAAAATCGTGCTATTTGTCGGAAGACTAGTGTATGAGAAAGGTGCTCATGTATTCATCAACGCCGTTCCAAAGGTTCTGGAGAAGGTTGACGCGAAGTTCATAATTGTGGGCGATGGCTACATGAAAGAACAGCTTTCAAACATCGTTAGAAACATGGGACTAGCACATAAAGCCCTCTTCACGGGGTTCGTGGATGATGAAACCCTAAGAAAATTGCAGAAGTGCGCAGACGTTTCCGTCGTGCCATCCCTTTTCGAACCTTTCGGAATCGTTGCTCTTGAGGCGATGGCTGCAAAAAGCCCGGTTGTGGTTTCGAACTCGGGGGGTTTGGCAGAGATAGTTGACCATGACGTAACTGGCGTTAAGGTTTATCCAAACAATCCAAACTCGCTAGCGTGGGGAATAACAAAAGTACTCGCCGAAGAAGCCTATGCAAACTCCATAAAAGCGAATGCACACAAGAAGGTTCAGGAAAAATATGGCTGGAACCAAATAGCCCAGCAGACAAAGGCCATCTACGAAGCCGTCTTAAGCGGGTACTCAAAGAGCTTCTGGGCTTGATTGCTTTAGGAAGGAAACTTTTGAAAACTATGGATATTTTAGTTTGATAGCGCCCTGTGGACATGCATCAACACATTCTAAGCAGTAAGTACATTCTGGGTCACTAAATTTCTCCCAAGGCAAATCCAAAATCCGGACCCGCATAGGACAAACTTCAACACAAAGGCGGCACTCGCCCTTTGCACATTTAACAAGGTCCCTGCGCAAACCAAGAAAACTAAACCTGTTCAGTACAGCCATAATCGCCCCGTGGGGGCAGAAGTACTTACACCAGCCTCGTGGAACAAAAGCCGCAAAAACGAGAACACCAACCATGACGACCAGCTGCACCCAGAAAAGCAAAGGCAAATTCACAACCCCAGACAAAACATCTAAAAACGGTTTTGTGGACACATCACTGATAAAAACCTTAACCATTTTGGGCAAAGTAGCAAACAACGTTTCCGCAGGGCTTACAGTTGTGAACGGAGCCTCTGCAAAAACACCCAAAGCACTTTCGTATCCGCGGTGAACCGCCATAAGTTTAGAAGCAGAAAAAGTTGCGCTAATAAACAAAGTGACGCCTAAAACGAAATACTTCAAATAAACCATGCTTTCATGAGTTCTTACCGACAACTCGGTTTTTTTGCGTTTTATAAAACCAACCAAATCTTGGACGAAGCCGAAGGGACACACCCAACCGCATAACGATTTGCCAATCAATATCCCTACTATTAGAAATGAGGCTACTGCAAGCCATGGAAAAACAACACCAATACTTTCGTCCCATCCGCTGAGCATCAACTGTATGGCTGTGAAAGCATCACCCGCAGTGTTTTGCTGGATTCCCCATGTCCAGAGAACGGGAAGCGAAAGCGGTAATGAGCCTAAGTTGAAGATTATTGCGCTGAAGAATATGAAGGAAAGGAACTGAACAATTCTGCGTGCGGTGTTGAATTTGAGTAGGCTCTGTTTGATTTTGCTTTTCAATCTATTGTCTCTCCCATGTGGTTAATGAAAGCCTCTCATAAGCAAGTCCCTACTCTGTTTTTGCAATTATCAAAAAGATTCCTAATGCTAACAGTATGATGCTCAGAAATCCGAAAAAACCCGTAAACGCTTCGAGGGAGTTGCTGCTTATGAACGTGTAATAAGTGGCCAGAGCGCCAACAATAACAAGTATTAAACCGAAGAACTTTTCAGCCAATGCTAGTCCGAAACCGCCTTCCTCACTCATGTCCAGTCCTTCACTTTTCGATGTACTTTACATCATAGAACATGAACGGTTATTTTAAACTTCCCTCGTTTCACCGTGTCTCTTCGAGCTTAGTTGGCAAATACTCGTCAACAATGTATGTCAAACCGTATCTGCTGAAGGCTTCTTGCTCCGCCTTCTTCCTAATTTTCATGAACGCCTTTATCTCCCTCTGCCACAGCGGGTCCTTGTAGCGGGGGTCCCTCTGTAGTTCATAAAGCCTCTTCATGTCCACCTCGTCCAACGGGTCTGTTGGCAACTTATAATTGATGATATCGGTTGCCCATACACCGCTCCATTTTGCGTCTGGAGTGTTCAGCTCTCTTAGGTGTGCGGCGTTTGCGGAACCGGAAATTATCACCATGGCTATGTGCATTCCCCAGGGGTCGCCGTCTGTGAAAATGTAGGCTGGAAGGTTAAGCTCGCTGCTCAGTCTTCTGATAAAGTGCCGTGTTGCACGGGGTGCTTGTCCAGCCGTCAGGACAAGTATGGCGTTAAACTTCTTGTGCACGTTCTCTTCTATGAAACGTGTGAATAGACCGCCTTTCTCTATGGCTATGACCTTGTCGGCTGATGTCTTCACGAATTCAGCGGAGGTTAAAGCTGGTCCGATCAAGACACCGTCTGGATGTGAAGTTAAGTTTAATGTTTTTCCCTCATAGCCTGGCACGGTATATTCTATTGTCAGGTCGCCGAAGACTGCCGAGCGTTCTTCTGGAAAGATTTTGAAGTCTTCTCGTGAGAATCCCAGAACTGTTTCCAGGTCTGTTACGATGTTGTTTGATTCTTGCTGGTCTTTGAAGGTCATCTCGTACGCTTGTGCTGAATAGTAAACGTCTCTCAGGGTTGATGTTTTCCTTTGCGAAGTGAGTTCGTGAGAAAACTCCGCAGCCCAAACGAGCTGAGTGAAAGGCTTTAGATGGCGGATGTTGCGGGCGCTTCTCCTAACCCTTCTGTCGCCTAAAATGAACTGTCTAAACTGCGGGTCATAGTGGATGTTTTCTATCGATCTGCTGGGCATCTCTATCGACGGGAAATATCCCCTATCGAGTTGCTCGTAGATTTTAACTCCAAGGTTCTCTAAATTCGCTAAAACTTCTTTCCTTCTTTCCATCATGCTAATTTTATGCTTCTTCTGCTCCAAACTTTCTCACACTCTTCAAGAGTTTTTCTATATCTGGGAGCCTTTCCTTCCCAGCCAGCTCAGCCGAGAACTGGGCTATTTTCGGCAAATACTTACCGAAAACTCCAAGACGCTTTCGTTCTCTGTCCACATGCTCCCTTCTTGTCAAGAAACGCTGGACTTGGCGGGCAACTTCCCGCAGTCCGTTGGCTATCTCCCTTCTGACCTCAGGTCTGTCGGCGATGAATTCCTTTCCGACGGTTTTGTAGGGAACCTTTGTGCTGCAAATGTGGACTAGAATAGCGATTGGCATGTCGGGCGAGACCTTGTACCTTCGCCAGTTCATAGAGTTTATCACCTTAACCGAAACGTCGCTCGCCTCATCATAGAGCAATGGGATTCTGTTGGCAAATCGGTAGATCAGAAAGCCTCCTCTCTGCGGGATTTCTCCACCGTAGGCGATTCCTGCTTCAACGATAAAGGGGTGACCAGCATATGTTGCCGGTTTGCGTTGGTGAACAACCGCAAACTCGGGTCTCAACTCTTTAATCATGCCCGCCCTTAACAGCTCCTCTCCCAAAGGCGACAAACAGCCAGCATCAGGCGGCAGGAACTCTCTGAACTTCTTAAGCATGTGCATTAACCTAACGATTTCCTCGTGGGAGAGCTTCTTCGGGTTTTTAGATTGGCTTATGTTGCTGAATTCCAAAAACTTGTGAGCGGTGGTTTCTCCAACCCTGAGGAAATGACTTCTCAAGAACTCAAGCATGTTCCTATAAGGCGTTATCTCTATGAGCCGCTGAAGAAGCTCCACATCCACGCCATACGGGTGTGGTTTAGTCTCCTTTGGTGGCTGGGGCATTTCCTTTGTGACTCTGGTGAACTTGTAGAGTCTTCCTTTCGGGTCAACAAAAGTCAAGTTCGCATAAGGGTTCATCATAGCCGTCTGCTTAAAATACTCCAGGATTTTGGGCATAGCCCTCAAGTAGTCGCCTTCTAGGCAGAACTCAACTATTGTTCCACGCCACTGCTCCTTGTTCAGGAGAACCTTTCTGTCCAGTATGATTGGACGATTTCTCTGGATGTCGATCATAAGCTTGTACATGTAAATTTTCACCGTGCCGGTGCTCGAAGCAATGTAGGCCGGCTGGTGCGTCGTGATTTGTCCATATAAAATCGCCATTTTTCCGCCTAAACCGAAGGTTCCCCTCTGCTGTTTCAGCTTGTATTTTGAGCCAAAAAGCACCTGTCCAAAGGCTGAAGGTATGTGTCTAGTGGGAACACCTATGCCGTTGTCTTCAACCCTCAGCTTATAAATCTGAGTTTCCTTAGTGGCTTCTCCCTCGTATGACAGCCTAACGTAAATGTCTGGTGGTATCTTGAGGCTTTCAGCGGCATCCAAGGAGTTCTCCACAAGCTCCCTTACTGCGGCAAAAATGGCTCTGGACGGATTTGTGAAGCCTGCGATATCTCGGTTGCGATAGAAAAAGTCGGAAGCGCTTATCTCTTCAAAGGTTACTTGAGCCACTTCAAGTCTCCACCAGGCAACATCTCTAACAGCAAGCTTCTCTTACGATAACTCCGCTCTCTCTTTATTTAATTTAACTACATTTACCCGGCGAAAATTACTCATTTTCTGAAAGGAAACGGCAATAACTCCCCAAGAGTCTTTACTTTAACGGTTTCAAACAAGATTCTGCCATCTTTCACTTTTGCCATAACAATTTTAACTTTGGGGCTCCTCGCAAAGTCGTAAATGTACTGTAAGCATGCTCCACACGGTCTGGGGTCATCTTGGCTTTTGGCGTCCATGACTATGGCTATCTCCTCGATTTTTCGGTTACCATGCAAGACAGCGTGATTAACCGCACCCCTTTCGGCGCAAGTTCCGAGTCCAGAAACCCAACTCTCCACGTTACAGCCTTCATGAATTTGCCCATTCTCCGCAAGCACAGCGGCGCCAACTTTAAACCCCCAAAGCACGAACGCATTATCCATAGCCTTCAAAGCCGCCTCTAACAACTTCTTTTCGTGTTCTCCAGTTCTAACCATAAGTATTCCTTACTGGTTCATTTTTGAAGTGAGCGTACGTAATAGTATTCTCCAATTTGTTTTTGAAACTTGTCAAGCTTAGAGCCCTCTTTGTTAACCCTCGGCCTCTTCGTGAGTGTGTCTCTTCTGAAAGTCACTTCCATTTCTTTCAGAAACAAGTTCATTCCATCCCTCAGGCTTGTAGGCGGGTTCGCTATGCCCTCTATTCCTGGCTCTCCTGTGAAAACCATCAGGCGGTCGGCTATAAAGTCTTGTGCAACGACGTCGTGTTCAACGACAAATGCGGTTACGTTGTGGGTTTCAACAATCCTTCGAATAGCCCTCGCCATCTTCAGCCTTTCTTCCACATCCAAGTAGGCGCTCGGTTCATCGAGGAGGTAAAGCTCAGCCTTACGGGATAGGCAAGCTGCGATCGCCACTTTTTGCAGTTCACCACCGCTGAGCTCAGCGACGTTTCTATCCAGAAGCAAGTCTATCCTTAAAGGCTGGAGTATCTCCGTCCTGTACCAGCCCGAGGTGAAATTCTCTTTGGCGACGTTCGTTAGAAGCTCTTGAACTGTGCCTTCATATTCTGCCGAAATATACTGTGGTTTATAGCTTACTTCTAGTTCATCAAGCCTTCTACCCTCATCAGCCTCTTCAATTCCAGCAAGAATTTTTACAAATGTTGTTTTGCCTATGCCATTTGGTCCTAGAATTCCGATGATTTCTCCTCTTTTTATTTCTCCGGGATAGGCAATGAGTTTAAACTCTTCGTAAGTTTTCCGTATTTGCGCCCATTTCAGCAGTGTTTCGCCGGCGCCGAAGCTTACTGTGGGTGGCTTTTCGTGGAATGTTATTGTTTCTTTTCTGAAGCGAACATTCTCGTCTGGAATATAGCCTTGTAGGTAGATGTTTATGCCGGTTCTGACGCTGTGAACGTTAGAAACGATGCCGTAAACGCTTGGTTCTCCGTAAAAAATGCAGATTTGATCGGATAAGTAATCTATTATTGCCAAATCGTGTTCGGCTACTATTATTGTTTTTTCATCGCTTTTTAGGCCTCTTATGGCCTTAGCCACTTCTAGCCTCTGCTTTACGTCCAAATAGCTTGATGGCTCGTCAAAAAGATAGACATCGGCCTCACGGCATATCGCAGCCGCCACTGCAACACGCTGCAGTTCACCCCCGCTTAAGACTTCAAGGGACCTGTTCCAAAGCTGTCTAAGTTCAAGTTGTTTTGCAATTTTATCCAGCTTTTCCCTTTCATCCACCCTTTCCAGCAGTTCTCCAGCGTTTCCAGCGACAACCCTTGGAATCTTATCCACATACTGTGGTTTATGCGAAACCCCAAGTTTCCCTTCAGCCATCTTTTGAAAGTAGCCTTGAAGTGTTGAGCCTCTAAAATGCTGGACAATCGCGCTCCAGTCAGGCGGTTTTTCATAGTTTCCAAGGTTTAACATTGCTTCGCCAGAAAGTATTTTGAGCGTTGTTGTCTTGCCCATTCCGTTTTGCCCCAGCAATCCCAAAACCATGCCGGGCGATGGAGTTGGAAGCCTGTAAAGTTTGAATGTGTTTTCTCCGAAACGGTGGCTGCACTCTTTCTCTAACTCGTCTGGGAGATTAACTATGGAAATCGCCTTAAACGGACATTTCTTTACGCATATTCCGCACCCCGTGCAAAGAGATTCCACAATCACGGGTTTGTCGTTTTCAAACCGTATAGCTTCTATGCGGCTTCGCACTATCGGGCAAAAGCGATAGCACAAGCTACTGCAACGTTTCGGTTTGCACTTATCAGCATCTAATACGGCGACTCTTGTCATGATTTGTCCGGTAATGAATGGTCGTGACTAGTGAGTTATAAATTTGCGGTTTAAAATCACATAAATTATTGCATAAAACGTTTGGGTAGAGAAAAATCATAAAAACGCTTATGGTTCCACCTTAATTTTACCACTCTTCCTCTTCCCACTCCTCTTCTTCCCATTCTTCCTCTTCCCACTCCTCTTCCTCGCGCATTTTTTCACCTCCCTTTTAATTTTTCTTGCTTAGTCAAGCCACCTAACAATCCTTTAAGCATTTCTATACGTTGACTGTCGAGAATGAGAATCAAAACGCCTCTCTTTACCAACATTTTTAGAAGCTTTCTTTCACGATTTTAGCTGTCAAAGAAGCCACGGGCTCTTGTGTCTCGGGTGTGATATAAGCCCAGCACAGGTTTGAGGAATTGTGTGCTGCACCGATTCCTCCATGGACATCAACGGAGACAAGCCCCATATGGTTGTAAATGGCCGGCATTTTCTTGTTAACAAGCTTTATTGCCAGTTCAACAGCTTCTTGCCCCTCTTTTCCATTCTCCATATAAGTGCAAACAGTCTTCGCCAAAACAAGCCTAATCGCAATTTCACCGATGCCTGTTGTGGAGCAAGCACCAGCTTGGTTATCCGCGTACGTACCACATCCAATTAACGGTGAATCCCCAATTCTTCCAGGGAGTTTTAATGGAAACCCCCCCGTGGAAGTTGCAGCCGCAACATTTCCATCCTTATCAAGGGCAACTGCACCCACCGTCTCAAGCTCGAACGCTTCAGGATGGGTTTTAACTAAGTCAATCAGTTTTGGCAGTTCAAATTTTCCATCGAGAAGGGCTTTTCTCTGTTGTTCATAGTACTTTAACCTAAGCTCTGTTTTCGGGTTCCTTCTTTCAAGATTGAAGATTTTTGCGAGTTTTTCTGCGCCTTCCCCCACCACAAAAACGTGGTCTGTTTTCTCCATGACTATTCTTGCCAGGCGAACGGGGTTTCTGATATCTTTTAAGAGCGCTACAGCACCAGCCTGCAGTGATTTCCCATCCATAATCGAAGCTTCCATCTCTACACTCTTTTCTATGTTCAGACTTGAGCCGAAACCAGCGTTGAACACGCCATCATCTTCCATAGCAGCAACGGCTTCCATGACGCCGTCAACGGCGCTTCCCCCATTTTTTAAGATTCCAAAACCAATCTTCGCAGCCCTCTCAACTCCCTCTAAACCTGGATGCCTGCGTTCAGGATGCCATGTTCCAGCGCCACCCTGAACGACGATTACCGGTTTTTGTTCTTTGACCAAAGGCTTATCCTCTTCCTCTTGGTTGGATTAGTGAGCTTGCATAACCTTAAATTTAAGCATAATGTTTTAGGATAATCAAAATGGATAAATCTTAGTGATCAGATTTTAACTGTGGGATGATGTAAGGCGACGGCTAAGAGCCACAAGCTGTGAAAAAGCCACTAGCATGCACTGACCTCAAACTCGCTTGCGCATTTTAGAAACATTAAATTTACCTGCAAAAATAAATAATAATCTGGTATGCAATCAGCCCTCGCAAAGGTGAAGAATTTGCTCAGAGATTTTAACCTTTTAGCCACCACCTCACGTGGTAACGAGGATGACGCCTGCTCAGAGCTGTGGTATCTGCTTGGAGAAATAGGTGATTCAGCGCCCACTGTTGATAGAACTGGTGTTTCTGGTTTAATCGCTGCAAAAACAGCTTTTAACCCCTTCGATGTCGTAGAAAAGTTTCGCAAAATCTTGCGTGGACGTCCCTACGAGTTTCGTTACACGCTTAGAATAATTCCCATTGAAAGAGTTGTGCGTACAGATTTGGGCGAAATTCAACGTGCAGCCGCGGAACTCGGCTCAAAAATCGGGAAAAGCGAAAAGTTTCGCGTTACCGTTGAGAAACGTTTTACAGAAACCCCCACACGGGACATCATCGAAGCCGCCGCGGCAAATATTGAAAGGGAAGTTGACTTGAACAATCCTGACAAGATTCTCTTGATTGAGGTTATTGGCGGGTTAACCGGTCTGTCGGCGATAAAACCGGATGAAATTTTAGCTGTTATGAAGGAGAAAATGCTGTAAGCTAGCGCTGGGTTACTAGTAACGCCATTCGTTCAACGACGAGGTCAGCTAAGGCTTTTTCTAAACCATCCTTTTTCATGACCGTTTTAAGTTCCAAATCTGAGATTCCAAAAGTTTTTTGAATGATTCTCACCTTTTTCGTTGAAATCTGGAGAACAGTTTCGTCCTCTTGCGCGCTAACAAACATTGAAACCTTTGACAGAGCCGATTTTACTGTTTCGGGCTTCTCTCCGATTATCAGCACCGCCATATTTGCCGTGGCGGGCTTAATTCCAAGAATCTCCGTAGCCTTTCGAATCTGGCGTTGCGCAGAAGCGTAAAGCATTGTTTCCATCGCCAGACTCTTTGAAATGTTTTCGTTGTTCTTGAACGCTGTCAAGGCATTCAAAATTGCGAAGTATAGATGCTGCCATGAAGCCACAAATTCTGCGTCGAAAAGTTGAATTTCCACGCTTGGCGGTTTTTCATTGTGTATTTTTCCTAAAAGTTCTTCAATATCCTTAATCTTCGCGTTCCTAAAGCCTGTTATTACGACATGTCTTCCAAATTCTTCGATATATCTCAGCAATTTCCTTCCTCGAGAATTTCATTCAAAAACCTTTTAACAAGTTGTGCGGAAATCCCAGCCTTCACAAGTTTCATGTTTTCTTCCATTACCGATTTTCTGTTTCCTCTGCATCTTTCAACGATTTTTCTGACGGTTTCTTTTATCTCCCATGGAAAAACTATCCAGCGATTTGTTTCCTTTTCGTAATAATCTGGTTTAATAATGCTCCAAGGCTTGTAATAGACCGTTGCGATTTTGACATCAACGGCGCCACGCTCGACGATGTGTTCTTTCACGAGTTTCAAGCTTTTACCAGTGTCAGCAACTTCATCCACAACAAGCACTCTTTTACCTGCAACTTCCATGGAAACTGGCTGCGTTAAGACTGGTTCGCCCTTTGTTTCTGCGACCCCCAAATAAAATTCTGCTCTGACGTTTGCGAGGTTGGGGTTGTCCAGCAAGTCTGATAGCACTCTGGCCGGGGGCCAGCCTCCTCTGGAAACACCTACTATTATGTCTGGTTTGAACCCGTTTCTCCGAATTTTTTCTGCTAAGTTCAAGAGCATACCATATATCTCATTCCACGTTGGAACCTCAAACTCGATTTCTGAGCCCACGGCTGCGGCTTCCCTTTAACTTTCTAGCTTGTAGGTTCTGCCAATTACACATAAATTCTTTGTTTTAGGTGAAACTCTAATTACCAAGTTGTGTGAAATGCTTATGGGTGGGAGATACGGTTGAAGGAAATTGTTGAGTGTGTCCCTAACTTTAGCACTTCAGACCCGAAAGCTGTAGGTTTGATCCTTAACGAAATTAAGAAGACTGAAAACGCTTTTTTGCTTGACCACACTTTTGACGACCATTACAACAGGCTTGTTGTTTCGTTTATAGGTAACAAGAAATCTGTGCTTGAAGCTGCGTTGAATGCGGCTTTTAAGGCTATAGAGCTTGTTGACATGCGAGTGCACAAGGGTCAGCATCCACGTGTAGGGGCAGTTGATGTTGTTCCCTTCGCATCGATAAAAAACGTTACAATGCAGGAATGCGTTAAGATTGCGAGGAGGTTTGGAGATACCTTGGCTGAGAAACGGCGTGTGCCTGTTTATCTTTACGGCGAAGCGGCTACGAAGCCTGAGCGTAGGGATTTGGATTGGATACGTGAGGGTGAGTATGAAGGGTTGGCTGAGATGATTGTTAAGCCTGAGCGTGAACCTGATTTCGGTCCAGCCAAGCCTCATCCTACAGCGGGTGCAACGATAACTGGTGCACGGAAGGTTATGGTTGGCTTCAACGTCAATCTTGGCACTGCTGATTTGAAGACAGCTAAGATGATTGCGAAGGCTCTGCACGCCAAAAAGGGAGGATTCTCGAATGTTAAGGCTATGGCTGCGTTTATTCCGGAAAAGAATATCACGCAGATAGGCATGAGCATGAGTGATTTTGAGAAGACGCCGCTTTACCGGGTTTTTGAGCTGCTTAAGGTTGAAGCTGCCCGTTATAATGTGCCCGTCTTAAGTTCTGAATTTTGTGGCATGGTTCCTTTAAGGGCGCTTATTGACGTAGCCTCATTTTATTTGAAAATCGGCAACTTAACCGAAGACCGAGTGTTGGAGATAGCCGTGCAAAATGCCATAGAAACTGGGGGAAGCATTTGAGTAAAGTCGTCAAGGCCAGAGCGAGGGAAAAAGCAGACTTGCTCATTGTAAACGCCGAAGAGCTTGTCACGCTTGTTGGTGGTGAGAAGCCGCGTATAGGCAAGCAGATGCAGGAGCTTGGAATAATACGCAACGGCGGTTTAGCCATTAAGGACGGCAGAATAGCTGCTGTTGGAAAGACTTCTGAGGTTACAAAAGTTTTCAAGGCTGAAACGGTGATAAGTGCAAACGGAAAAACTGTCTTGCCGGGTTTTGTCGACCCGCATACACATTTGGTTTTTGCTGGTTCGAGGGAAGACGAGTTTCAGATGAGGGTTGAAGGCGCCTATTACATGGAGATTCTCAGCGCTGGCGGCGGCATATTGAAGACTGTGAGGGAAACACGAAAGGCGAGCGTCGAGAAGCTCGTGGATTTCGGTCTTAGAAGGCTTGATGTAGTGTTGGAGCACGGAACGACCACTGTGGAAGCCAAGAGCGGGTATGGCTTAGCCACGAAGGATGAGTTGAAAATTTTAGATGTAATAAGGCGTTTGGACCAGCTGCACGCTGTTGATATTGTTCCCACTTTTTTGGGGGCTCACGCGATTCCTCCAGAATTCCAGAACAGCCCTATGAATTATGTCAAACTGATTGTTGAAGAAATGATTCCGAAGGTGGCTGAGAAGGGGCTTGTGGAGTTTTGTGATGTTTTCTGCGAGAAGGGCGTTTTCGGTTTGGAGCAGAGTAGACGTATTTTGTTTGCCGGTAAAAATCATGGTTTAAAGCCTAAGGTTCACGCTGATGAGATGAGCATGTTGGGCGGAGCCGAACTTGCAGCTGACATTGGGGCTACTTCTGCTGATCACTTGCTTTTTTCTTCTGACGCTGGTGTTAAAGGCATGGCTACTAAGGGAGTGGTTGCGGTTTTGCTTCCCGCTGCTGCCTTCAGTTTGATGACTGGGCGGTATGCTGATGCCAGAAAAATGATTGATTCGGGTGTTCCAGCAGCCTTAGGCACCGATTTTAATCCGAGCTGCTGGGTGGAAAACCAGCAGCTGATCATTGCCTTTGCCTCTCATTTTATGAGGATGACACCCGCCGAAGCCATAACCGCTGCGACAATCAACGCGGCTCACGCTATAGACAGAGCTCATGAGGTCGGAAGCTTGGAGGTTGGCAAAAAGGCTGACGTTATTGTTTTGGATGTGCCAAATCACAGGTTTTTGGGTTATCGTTTCGGCGTGAATCTCGTTGATAAAGTCGTCAAAAATGGGAGGCTGGTTGTCGACAGGGAAGCTGGCAGAGGCGAGGCTGTTGGTTTTATTAGTAAAGAATTAGAATAAGTTCTGATTATTTTTGCTCGTGGTGGATCTGCCTTGTTAAAAATCGAAAAGCCTGTTAAGGTTTTGACTGGTTCGGAGCTGCATTGTAAAAATTGGCAGATTGAGGGCATTCTGCGCATGCTTTTTAACGTTGTTGATCCTGAAGTGGCTAAGGACCCTCAGAAGCTTATCGTTTATGGTGGGACGGGCAGGGCTGCTCGGAGCTGGGAGTGCTTTGAGCGCATTGTTGAAACGCTTTTGGAGCTTGAGACTGACGAAACAATGTTGGTTCAGAGCGGCAAGCCTGTGGCTGTTTTCAAAACCCATGAGTGGGCGCCGAGAGCCTTAATTGTCAATGCTATGCTTGTGCCAAAATGGGCTACATGGGACTATTTCTATGAGTTGGAGCAGAAAGGCCTGATCATGTTTGGGCAGATGACCGCTGGCTCTTGGGCTTTCATCGGCACGCAGGGCATTCTGCAGGGTACTTATGAGACTCTGGCTGCAGTTGCGAGGGAGCATTTTGGCGGTTCTTTGAGGGGAAGGCTTGTTTTGACTGCTGGTTTGGGTGAGATGGGTGGCGCTCAGCCTTTAGCTGCTACCATGAATGGGGGGGTTGCGTTGGTTGTGGAGATTGATAAACGGGCGATTGAGAGGAGGCTGAAGCATGGTTACTTGGAGACTTGGACTGATGATTTTGATGAGGCTGTGGACATGGCTATCGAGGCGAAGCAGGAAGGCGTACCTAAAAGTGTAGGCTTGCTGGGTAACGCCGCTGAGGTGCATCCCGAACTTTTAAGGAGAAACGTTATTCCTGACGTTTTGACCGACCAGACTTCTGCTCATGATCCTCTGAACGGTTATTATCCTGCTGGTTTCTCTAAGGAGGGCGCAGACGCGCTTAGGGAGAACAATCCCGAGGAGTATTTGCGACACGTAAGCGAAAGCATTCGTCTTCAAGTGGAGACTATGGTTAAGATGATGCAGAAGGGCGCCGTAACTTTTGAATATGGCAATAACATAAGGCAGCAAGCCTACAACGCGGGGTTTAAGGAGGCTTTTGCCTATCCAGGCTTCGTCCAACGTTATATTAGACCAATGTTCTGCGAAGGCAGAGGACCTTTCCGTTGGACTTCGCTTGTTGGTAGCCAAGAAGACATCTATACGCTTGACGATGTCATTCTGAAAGAGTTTGCCTATAACAAGGAGTTGTGCCGCTGGATAGAGAAGGCAAAGGAACTGGTGAAGTTTCAAGGATTGCCGGCTAGGGTTTGTTGGCTCGGCTTCGGCGAGAGGGCACGTTTTGGCAAGATAATGAACGACATGGTTGCTGAGGGAAGGCTCAGCGGACCAATTTGGATTGGAAGGGACCACTTGGACGGCGGGAGTGTTGCCTCGCCCAACCGCGAGACAGAGGGCATGAAGGATGGGAGCGATGCGGTTGCAGACTGGCCAATTCTTAATGCTTTGTTGAATGCTGTTGGCGGGGCTACATGGGTTAGTGTGCATCACGGCGGCGGAGTGGGCATAGGCTATAGCATTCACGCTGGCATGTGTCTGGTGGCAGACGGAACAAAAGATGCGGAAAAACGCATAACGACAGTATTAACAACAGACCCAGGCACAGCCATAGTGAGACACGCAGACGCAGGCTACGAGGAAGCACAAAAAATAGCAAAAGAGAAACGAGTTAAAATGCCTATGTTAAAGTAGGGTTCGTTATGAAGAATGTAGCTGCTTGTGGCATTTGCTGCGATGTTTGTGAGCTTCATGAGAAGTTCGGTTGTGTTTGCAGTTCTGGAGTTGACGAGATAGCTAAAGAGAAAGTGGCAACACGTTGGGGTGGCAGAGGAACACTTTGCCTAGTTTTGGATTGTGCTGTAAAGCGTGGCGTCGCATACTGTATGAGGGACTGCGAAGAATTTCCGTGCGAGAAGTACTTTGAATGGTGCTTCCCTTATGGAAAAGACTACTTAGAAATGCATATCCAAAGAAAGACTCAAGAAAAGGGATGAAGAAACAAGAAATTACATACACATGTAGTTATTTTGTGGCAATGAATAAGTCTCTACACCATCACACAAGTTTTTCCTTCAAAAATTTTGCGTTTTTTAAGCTTAATTGAGTCAGACACTTTAGTACAATCTTCGATTACTTAAAGCGACTTGGAATCTTTTCTATGTTTGACTCTATGTTAATTTGGCTCCGCACCAGTGGCATTCTGTTAAATGCATGGCAATAGGCTTGCCACATTTCTGACATCTCCATTTTTTGTCTTCTTCTTCAAGCCAGTCCTCAATTTTTCTAGCCTTAATTTTGCTCAAATTTACCATTAGGTTTTCACCGTGTTTTAAGCAAGAGTCAGCTATTAAACGGAATTTTCCACAAATGGGATATTCGTCACATTCGTAGCAGAAATCCAATCCCTTGGCTTCTAGACACATGACTATTTTGCAATTCTTACCCCATTCTTGACCCTTCACATCCCACCCGTCAGCTAATACAGTTTGGCAACCTTCACACCGAATTTCTTCGGGTTTACAATTCTCTCTTTCAGCAATGACTCGTCGAAGCTGTTCCGAATCTTTATACGCTCTATAGATCGCACATGCACCACAGTAAAGCCCACATCTACCCACAAGGTTTCTGTTAACCAAGACATCAAATCTCCTACTGCTAGGTTTGTCCCTTACGCCTAAGGGAAACTCGGTTAAGAACTTTTCCGCCATCTGGGATTTACCAGAATTCTGTATTACTTTTTGCCTCCCCATCTCCCTATGAAGACTATGGCGATTACGCATACGACTGTGACTATTGCGGCAACTATCACGAAGTACATCCACTGAAACCATGTTCCGCCGATGGTTGTTAAGGGGATTCCAGCTGTGGCGAAGGCTCCGAGAACAACGTTAGTCCATATCATGCCTATGACTATTCCAAAGGCTGTTCCCAATGAAGTGGCTATGGTTTTCCGAATCTCCGCCATAGTGACCTTCTTCTCGCTCATCCCGTTCTCACCTCCCCACAATTTTTGTAAATTACGCCACAAAACAATCATACTCTCAGTGACTTGACTTAAATAACTCACAACCAAACCAGAATACCCAAATCTAGTCCAAGCTCTGATTCAACCTATATATAAGGGAGGTTTAGTCACCGCAGAGACTAGTAGAAACAACATTTACAAAAAATAAAAGATGAAAGGAGGAAAATTCGGGACTGTTCTAGTATTCTTCGCCGCCGAACTCTGAAGGTCCTTTAGGCGGTTTCTTTGGCTCTCTCTCCATACCCTTGGCCGCAATCAAATCGTCAATCTTCAAAATCATGTTCGCCGCTTCGGTAGCCGACTTGATGACCTGCTGCTTGACACGCAAAGGCTCGACAACATCCAATTCAAGCATGTCCCTAACTTTGCCTGAAAACACGTCAACACCATAAGACGCCGTAGCGGCGCTTTCGTGCTTAGCCCTCAAAGCAACCATAATGTCAATGGGGTCCAGACCAGCGTTCTCAGCCAAAATCAACGGAATAGACTCAACAGCCTCCGCAAACGCCTCGATAGCCAACTGCTCGCGTCCTCCAACATTAACCGCATAATCCCTCAACTGCTTTGCAACCTCAGCCTCAGGCGCACCGCCGCCGGCAACCATTTTGCCGTCTTCTATTGCGTTTCTGACTACGCACAGTCCGTCATGAAGCGAACGTTCAGCCTCGTCAATAACGTGTTCCGTGCCGCCTCTAATCACTATTGTCACGGCTTTCGGGTTCTTGCACTCTCGCACGTACACAAGCTTGTCTTCGCCAATCTTTACCTCTTCAACGGTCTTCGCCGTTCCAAGCACATCGGCGGTCAACTCCTTAACGCTCGCCATGATTTTGCCGCTGGTGGCCTTGGCTAGTTTCTCCATGTCGCTGCTGCTCACACTCTTAATCGCCAGAATGCCCTTCTTCGCCAGAAAGTGCAAAGCCACATCGTCAATGCCCTTCTCACAGAAAACAATGTTCGCACCGGCTTCTGCAATCTTGTCCACCATCTCCCTAAGCATGCCTTCCTCTTCGTCTAAGAAGAGCCTCATCTGCTCTGGGCTTTCGATGTTGATCTTCGCGTCAAACTCTGTCTTTTCAATCTCCAGCTTCGCGTTCAACAAGGCAATCTTTGCGTTGTTAACTATCTTTGGCATCTGGGGATGGGCGACTTCCTTGTCGATGACCATGCCCCTAACGATCTCTGTTTCGTCCAGGCCTTTTCCGTGTTTCTTTAAAACCTTGATCAAGTCAATGTCAGCCTTAAGTCCACCATCCTTTTCCTCGGCAACCTGTTTGACAGCCTCAACTGCTAACTTTGCAAAATGTTCCTTCGCCACTGTTACGCCCTTGCTGCCCATAGATGTTGTGGCGATATCCGTCAAACGCTTGTCATGGCTTATGCTTACTGGAATGGCCATTTTGTCCAGAACCTCTTGGGCCTTCTCGCTGGCTTTTTTGTATCCGTCAATAATCACTGTGGGATGGATGTTCTGATCCAGAAGCTTTTCAGCCTTCGCTAGCAACTCGCCAGCCAAAACCGCGGCTGTTGTTGTTCCGTCACCAACCTCATTGTCTTGAGCCTTTGCGGCTTCCACTAGCATTTTTGCCGCCGGATGCTGCACGTCAAGCTCCTTCAGTATTGTAGCGCCGTCGTTGGTTATTGAAGCATCTCCAAAGCTGCTGACCAGCATCTTGTCCATGCCACGCGGACCAAGCGTTGTCTTCACCGTCTCAGCTATTATTTTCGCGGCCATGATGTTGTTTCTTTGGGCTTCTCTTCCTGTTGTTCGGCCTGTTCCCTCTTTTAACACTAAAACTGGAACGGTTCCTGAAGGTGCAGCAGCCATTATCTATCACCTCCACACCATTCTATGTTCTCATTTTGTCAAGCTGAAACAAGCAGATTTTACGGGAAAACGCTGCCATATAAATTTTTCTAACCGCTTGCCTTGACGATTTTGTATCCAGAAGCCTTGCGAAGCCTATTCATGACAGCCAAGCCGAGCCCTTCAAGGGGTACCCCCTCGGCAATAATAACATCAACACACTCTGAATCAAATTCTCTCAAAAGCCTGAACAGATTCTTCGCAACAACCGCCAAATCACTTCTGCTTCCAAGAGACTTCACAGCATGAGCCCTATAGTAGCCTGCGGTTTCATCCGTGGCAAGGACACCAACAATGTTGCCTTCCTGCGTGTAGAATTCTATTAACTCTATCACTTTGTTTATAATTGCTGGAACCGCTCCTTCCACAACAATAACTTCCGCATTTGGAGCATAATGCTTGTGCTTCACGCCTGGAGAACGTGCTTTGTCAACCATAATCTCTTTTTCTGCCACCGCAACGGGGTGAAGCTCCACCCTGCCAAGAATTCTCTTCAAAGCCTCATATGGTGTTCCACCAGGACGGAGAATCTGCGGAGGTTCAACAGTTACATCTAAAACCGTGGACTCTACTCCAATGCGTGTTGGTCCTGCATCCAAAACAGCGTCTATTCTTCCCTCAAAATCGTCCAATACATGCTTGGCTGTGGTTGGGCTTGGCTTTCCTGCGAGATTTGCGCTTGGAGCGGCAAGGGGACAGCCGCTTTCTCTAATCAAAGCCAAGGCAACTTTGTGGTTAGGCATTCTGATCGCTATAGTGTCTAAACCACAAACAGTAACGTCCAGCACGATTTCTGAACGCTTAAAAATCAATGTTAATGGTCCTGGCCAGAAGGTCTTCATTAACATCTCTGCTTTAGGTGGGATTTCTTTGGTTAATCTGTGAATATCTTTTGGATTTCCAACATGCACTATTGGAGGGTTATCAAGCGGCCGTCTTTTCGCCTCAAAAAGGGCCAAAACCGCCTTTGAATTCAGTGCGTCTGCGCCTAAGCCATAGACGGTTTCTGTTGGAAAAGCCACCAAACCGCCTTTCTTGATGAAGTCCGCTGCTATCCGAATCTTTTTCGTTTCCGGCTCTTGCGAATCAACTTTTAACACTAATGTTTTTCTCATCGGCTTGTCTTGTCCTTGTAGGCTGAAAGCGCCCTTTAATTTAATGGCTGTGCCTCTTTTATTTTGTTTAGTATCACTTACAACGTAGAAAAGGCTTCGGAGTTTGTGGTTTTTGCTGTGGTTAAGGTCTTAGATTTTTGAGGATTTTTGCCATAGGTTTTCGAAGGACATTTTTAGGATGGTGATTTGTGTTGGGTCGTTTGTCCAGAAGGTTGATGGGCTTTGGGGTTGCGGTTTTCTCCAGAGGGCTTCTTTGTTATTAACTATTAATAGGTTAAACGGTAGTTTCTGTATATGTCTGATTTCGATTGGGTTTTTGTTCTCTTCTGAAAGTTGCATGAGTTCTTTGGTGAACGCGCCTAGTTCACGTTTTTCTGTTATCATTCGGATTTTGATTGATTTTAAAACGGTTTCCTTGATTTTTCTCGGATGGTCTATGTAGGCGATTAGTAGGTCTTGAAGTGAGGCTATCATGTCAATTTGTTTCTTGGCGTTTTTTGTCATGTCTGCGGGTTTTGCGATGGCGTTGTCTTGTTGGGAGATGACTTCTATGGAACAGTCCTCTTGTTTTACCGGTAGCTCTATTGTTTTCAGTTTGGATATTAATTCGGTTTGTTTTTGTTTGAGTTTGTCGATTTCTTTTTTCATGGCTTTCAGCTTGGTTTTGGTTAGGATTTTGATGGCTGTTTCTGGTTTGACTGCTGAGAATTTTCTGGGTGTCTGTAATTTTCTGTTTATTATTCCGTGTTTTTCCAGTTCTGGTGTTGTTCGATAGACTTCTTCTCTTCGGATTTTTGAGAGTGCAGCTATTTCTGAGGCGGAGGCGACGCCTAGAGCGGCCAGTGTTATGTAAATTTTTGCTTGCGTTGTTGTCAAGCCGAAGTCTGTTAGTATGCTTGCTGTTTCTTGTAGGAATTCTTGGAAGTTGGATGATTGGGTTTTGCGTGCTTGTGCTTGAACCCATTTTGCCAGCTTGTCTTTGGTGATTTTTTCTGCGTGTTTTTGTGCTTCGAGCTTGTTTTTTATTGTTTTAAGCAGTTCTGCTGGGTCGATTGGTTTCATTATGTAGGACTCTGCGCCGAAATTGAGTGCTTCAACTGCGTTTTTGAGTGAGGGGTAGCCTGTCACCATGATTTTTATTGTTTCTGGGGTGGTTTCTTGTAGTTGTGCTAGTAGTTGTGTGCCTTCCATGTCTGGTAGTTTGATGTCGAGTAATGCAAGGTTAAAGAATTGGGTTTTTGTTTTTTCTAAGGTTTCTTTTGCTGATGTAGCGATTGTTGTTCGGTATCCTTCTGCTTGGAGTATTGTTGACAGGGTTTTGCATATTGCTTCGTCGTCATCCACTATTAGTATTTGCGGCTTTGTCGGATAGGTCATTGAGCATTTTCCTCCTCTTTCTTTGGTAGTTTTATCGTGAATGTTGTGCCTTGACCAGCTTTGCTTCGCGCTTCAATTGTGCCACCATGTTGTTCTACGATTTTCTTGCATATGGCGAGTCCCATGCCAATACCTTTGGCTTTGGTCGTAAAAAGTGGCGTGAAAAGTTTGCTCAAGTTTTCATCTGGTATCCCTAGGCCTGTGTCTGTGAACCCTATTTCAACATGTTCTTTTGTTTCGCTTGTTGTGACTGTTAGTTTTCCGCCATTAGGCATGGCTTGTACCGCATTTTTTATTAGATTCAAGAGCACTCTTTCTAACTGTTTGTCATCCACGTTTGCAGTTGCCTTTTCGGCGAATTTTCTTTCGACTTTTATGTTTTCAGGTATGTTGCTTGTTGTCAAGGAGTCTTCTATTATCTTGTTTATGTTCTGCTCGTTTTTCTGGAGTGATCTTTTTGCCGCGAAGTCTAGTAGGTCGTTGATTATGTTGTTGGCGAAGAGGGTTTCTTGTTCTATTATGTCAAGCATTTCGATGGCTGTTTTGCACTCTGGTTTTGCATAACCGGGACATGAGTTCTTTATGTAGAAGCCGGCGTTTCTTATTGAAGTTAGGGGATTTCGTAGGTCGTGAGCCACCATTGTTGCCAATTCGCCCATAGTTGCCAGTTTTTCTAGCCTTAAGCGCTGTTCTTCGATTTGTTTTCTCTCTCTTATGTCTCGCACGATGACGAGGTCTGCTGGACGACGTTGATAATTTATACTTGTGGCATTAAGCTCAATAGGAATGCATTCACCGGTTTTGGTTAATGCTTCAACTTCATATGCTGTTGGAACTTTTTCTCCTTGCAATCTCCGCTGATATCTTTCCTTTACAAGTTGGCGATATTCTTCAGCCACAGGTTTCTCGATAGATAGCCCAATTAGTTCGTCTTTTGGATAGCCAAGAATTTCTGCAAGTCTCTTGTTGGAAAAGACTATTTTTTCATCTTGAAGTATCGCAACCCCATCGCCTGCTTCCTCTACCAAAACAGAGTACCTCTTCTCCGATTCTAACAATTCTTCGGTTCTTTTTTGAACAACCTCTTCTAAACTTTCAGAATATTGCCTCAGCTTCTCCTCCATCGCCTTTCTTTCTGTAACGTCTCTTACAATGGCCAGAAAGCCTATAGGTACTTTTTCCTTTTGTACAATAGCTGAATTTACCTCAACGAATTTTTTTTCTCCATTTTTTTTGGTTATTATTAATTCAAAACCTATAGTTTGTTTGCCTTCGGCGACTCTTCGTTTCAGCAAGCCAAGGAGCTTCGGTACATCCTTTAGGCTGACCAATCCCAACTTCCAGAAGCGCTTTCCCAAAATCTCCTCTCTCTTTATTCCTGCTAAATCTTCTGCTTTTTTGTTTACGTCTAGTACTCTTCCAGTCAAGTCACCATATACGAGTGCATCATTTGCACTCTCAAACAAGCACCTATATTTCTCCTCAGACTCCACCAAAGCCTCTTCTGTCTTCTTACGTTCGGTAATGTCTTTGGCAATATGCACACAGCCGACGTGTTCACCATTCTCATCAAAAAGCGGTGAGACAGTCATTAAAAATGATAGGCCCAGATTGGGATCGTTTATTTCTGTTGTTTCTGATTTCTTTGTTATCGCCATCTTTTTACATGGGCAATTAGGCAAGGGTTCATTTCTGCCATGCGCTACCTCATAACATCGTTTACCTAACAGCTCTTCCGGTTCTTTCTTCAGGAAATCGCAAGTTGCCTTATTGACTCTCACAAACCTGAAATCCCTATCTATGATAAACACAAAATCAGAAATGGCATCAAACGTCCTCGCCCATTCTTCAGAGGCTCTTTTGATTTTCTCTTCTGTCTTCTTGCGTTCGGTGATGTCCCTCGCAATAACCAACATACCAATTGGTCTACCATCTGTTTTCATAAGAGAAGCTGAAACTTCTACGTCTATCTCTCGACCTTTCTTGTTCTTGATACATGTGCTAACAGTAATCTGTTTACCGGCAAGAATCTTTGTAAAGGCACTTATAGCAACGGGTATGATTCTCGGAGAAATTACACCAATCTTTGTGAAATGCTTTCCCAACAGTTCTTCCTTCAAACCACCAAACATTTCCACAGCCTTTCTGTTAACATCGAGAATTCTTCCGGACTTATCCAAAAGTGCCATGCCGTCACCGGCGTTCTCAAATAGGTTCTTAAATTTCGCTTCCGATTCTCGCAGCTCTTTCTTCGTTCGTTTAACCTCGGAGCTTTCGATGGGTTCCCACTTCCCCCCTCCTTCTGATAAGTGCGAATTGATGGTGGCGAACCACATCTAAGACTTCAGACGCTCCGCATCTACCAAGCGAGTAGGTGCAGATGGCAATCATCCGATATTTGCCGATGACACTATTCACCTTCTCTTCATAATCAGCGAAATCTTTCCAGTCTTTTTTCTCAAGCCAAGCCGTATTACCTGTCACCCTTATGCCGTCATATCCCTTAGCCAACGCTTTACCGAGTTTTTCAATCCAAGCATCAAGAACACGCTGCAAGTCAAAGTCACCGTCTTTTAGATACCATTCACTATGCGGAACAATCTCTATCTGTCCTTTCTTCAAGAATTTGTCAAAATCAGGCACAGCCTTCCTCATAGCGTTTTCAGCTTCTTCTTTACTCAAAGGTTCCGAGGTAACCCACATGCAGAACTCATTGTTCTCCAACCCAGCCTTGAAATAAGGTACCAAAACATCAATCAAATCATTCGCAGTTTCATAGAACTGGCAAAAATGCGTTCCCCAAGGAACAGCACCAACAGTTTCAAGCCCAGATCTTCGCAACACGTTTGTATCGTCGCACGCAACGGTTGAGGCAGCGGACATCGCAACTTTTTCGCCCGAAATCACAGTTCTTATGTTTGCCAAGGATATGCCTCCATATTATGTGTAACTGTAACGTTACATGCACATAGAATTATATTCTAGAACATATATACATTTCGAAACGGTTTTCGCCTTGGAATCCAAAACAGCACCACCCCTCAATCGAAGAATAATCCAAAACTTCATGGACATAATAATCCTCAAACACCTAAAAAACAACCACCCCATAAGCGGATACGACGTAATCAAATACCTCCACAAAAAATTCCACAGACTCCCAAGCCCCGGCACAGTCTACTCCATCCTATACGCACTAGAAAGACAAAACCTAATAGCAGGAAAAGTGAACAATGGAAAAAGAGTATTCAAACTAACGAACGAAGGCGAAAAACACCTCAAAGACATCAGCACCACAAGAAACCACATCCAAGCATTACTCTCCTACATCTTCTCGGAAGTTTAGAGTTAAAAAGGTAAGCTAGACCTCCCAAATCAAAGAGTCACTAGTGGCCTCTACCCTTTCTATTTTCAAGCTCAATCTCCTTCACTCGTGTTTCAATGTATTCTGCGACCTTCTTATCGCTGTACCGCACACTTTCTCTCTGCTTCTCTAAATGCTTCCCAATCATCGCCAACAACGCGCCAGCATCAAAAGGCTTCAAAACATACCCATCCGCGCCCCTGTTCACAGCCTCAGCAGCGTTCTCCAAAGACGGAAATCCCGTTATGATTATCTTCACCGTTTTTGGCTCGGTCTCTTTCAATTTGTCTAGAAGCTCGATCCCGTCCATGTCCGGCAACCGAATGTCAATCAGAACGACATTGAAAAAACGCTCCTCACACGCGTCAATCGCTTGCTGGCCATTCTCCGCCTCTTCAACCAAATATTCGTTCTTCTCCAGAATCCTCGAAAGCGTCTTTCTTATCCCTGCATCGTCGTCGACAACAAGCACACTGGCTTTCTGACTCAAACCGTTTCACCTCCTATTCCTGCTTTTAGCTACCGTAAATTCTTCCTCAAGGTGCGAAACCGTCAACAATGGTTCCTCCTCTAAAACCACGCTTCTGATCCTCGAAACAGTCTTAACAAAATCAAAGGGTTTGTTTCCGTCAAAATCCACCCCCAGACTCAAACACAATTTTTCTAAGATCAACCTCTCCAAAAAAACCGCACCATCCTTGAAAATCAATCTTATGGCTTTATCAAATTCTTCAACTCTATCTGGAATTTCAGTCTTGTTTAAATGGAAGGTTGCTTTCAAGTGAAAATACAAAGCCCGCTTTGAGGACGTCCCAAGCGAATTGAATGCGAAGTCAACTGCCCTCAGCAACGCGTCATCAAACCTTTGGCGAACCATTACGACCAGCCCATTAGATTGAAAGGCTACTCAAAGGATTGACCCGACAAAATAAAGCTCTTATGAACCACAAATTCGAATCATTCGTATCGCTAATACGGATTCTAAATCAGAACATATACTACTTCTTTTTCCGTGGGAGTGGTTAGAAGAATCAGGAATAAGGTAAATATGCCCACCATTCAGCACGTGGTTGAAGCCATCGTCGAGGTAACCAACGTGACCGGCAGTTTCACGGCAGGCCCCTAATGTCAGGAACGTTCGCCGAAAGATGCTTAAGGAGGCTTGCTTAGACCTTTGCCAAACTCGACGAGCAACATCACAAGTCGCGGGTGTAAGCTTCTCAACAACGACGACATTAACCATCGTCAGGACAGATTCTGAAACCTGTTTAATTCTCGTGTTTAACATGTAATTTCGAATGTTATTACCTTGTTGAATGCGCTTAAGAGTTCTACTGTGTATGTCTTTGCTTTTATGAAAGTTCCTGGTATGGAGGCTACTGCAGTTGAGCTTGGATCTATTTGTATGGTGTTGACGAGAGCTGCGATTAATCCATTTACGCAAGCCTGTGATTAGTACTAGGGCAGTTCCGGTATTTTGCAGCAATGCGGTTATGTAGGTGTTTATGGTGAACGGTTTCAGTAATAGGTCAGCCATTTTAGTGCGAGCATGTTTGAAGCGCTGGTGTATTAGCTATTATAGGGCGCTTTTGTATATGTTTATATCCACATTCACATTTGAGGCCGACGATTTTGTCTCTATGCCTTATTTCATGCCATTTTTTGGTTTTGCATTGGGCGTTTTGTTTGTGGATTTTCCATATTATTTTTGCTTCTGTACGGGTTAGTGGAACATAATCCTTTGCTGATGTGGAGTACCATGTTGCGTAGGCTGCGAAACATACCCATATTGTGAGTGTAAGTATTTCCAACACTTTTTTCACCATGTGTATTCGTGTTCTACAGATATACGATATGTACTGAAACTGACATATCTATATTTGCAACATTCAGTCTTACGATATAACTATTATGTAGAATTCCGAGTCCGCACCTGAAGTATTTAACGCGCGTCAAAAAGCAAATCTTTTAAGTTAATCTGAATATGTGCTCTTTTTTGGTCTTTCATCCGCTTTCAGATACTTTTCCATGCGTTGCCGAAGCTGTGGAGAATCGTCTAACATGGCTTTCAAGACCTTCCAACGAATCTCTTCAACTCCACACGATATTGTAACGTGTCGCAGGACACCATACACCTGAATCTATAACAGACATAAACAATAAGGATTATGTCCACATATTGAACAGCAACAACTAAGCACCGAATGCCTATTTATGTTCAGGGTTACTCCAAGAAAGAAATGCATTGACCCCACGCGAGCCAAACCTTTTGAAAAATCTCAAATATTTGTAACTTGACGCGCACTGATTTCAACTTCGGACTCTGAAGGGTCAATAAACCTTTAAACCTTTAGTTAGGAAACATCTGGTTCAGGGGCAGATTTGGAAAGAGAAATTGTGAACAGCATTAACGAGAGATTGTTGAAAGCGTTTATGGATGTGTTAATCATGGGAAAGATGAGGAACGATGAGTTGACCGGTTACGACATAATCTCATATATTCACAGAAAATTTGATTACCTACTCAGTTCAGGCACTGTTTACTCTATCTTATACTCTATGGAAAGAGACGGGCTAATAATGGGCAAGAGGGTCAACAGAAAAAGGGTCTATAATCTAACCCAAAAAGGGGAGGAAACCATCAAAATTATCTATCACTCAAATGATATTTTTGGAGGTTTCTTGGCAAGGTTTTTAAAAAGTGAATAAAGTGCGGGTTTAGACTTCAGTGACTGTAACCTTCTCGATCTCTTTATTTGGCTTTTCAAAACTCTCCTTAACGGGAGAAATTACGATGATTGCTTTCTTTACCATTCGATCACCAACCAAATAGCGATGCTCGTTCTGTTTGATTTATTTTATGGAAGAGAAATATAGAAGATTCTTTGCGACTTCTGAATAGAGCGCGCGCTCCGAATTTGAATTCGGACTCCGATATCTCCTTAATTGTTTTTAAGGTTAACCCTGACACGTTGTAACCAGTTTGTGGTGTTGTGGTGCGTGAAGAGTGATGTATAACTCCTTTGGTTTGGGGTATGCTGAGTTGTGGATCGCTTTGCGTGGGGCGTATAGGAACAGGAAGAACTGGCGTTGGTGTAAGGCTATTCATAAAAGGTTGTTGGAGGCGTGTGTGGGTTTTACACGGAATGGGTTTAGGATTGTTGACGCAACGGTACTAGCTAGGCTTCGCGTGGCGTTCAGGGAGCTGGGGGTTATCAACCGGCGTATTCGCGTTCTTATGGATGGTGAGATTAAGGCTTTAGAGATGCGAATCAAATTTAAGGAGCACGGGGTTTTTGGCTGGGTTCCTCAGCTTGAGGCGTGGCTTCGAGACCAAGCGTACAAGTTTTGGCTTGGCACCATGCAAATCTGTTTAGAAGGCAACGCTTGTCTAATGGTTGGAGTTGAGCCAAGCTAGTGTTTTCAGATCATGCTAAAATGGGTTTTGTGCGCGTTTGAGCTGGTGCATCAGGTATGCGAAGAATTGACTTGTCTTTATGTTAAAAGCTGAGAAGAAGACGAGTAGATCTTTCAGTTCTATCTCGCTTCCAACACCTCTTGTAATGCAGATTGAAAAAGTTGTTAAGATCATTGGTTACTGGCCAACGAAAACAGCGTTTATTCGGGAAGCATGTTTGGAGAAGTTGGAGAAATATAAGAAAGGCTAACTTCACGGAGGTGAAGATTTGAATAAGGATAGAATGTTGGGGCTTTTTATTTTGGTGGTGAGTGTAGGTGGTGTGCTTGTCTATGGCTGGCTGTTGTTCTTCTCGCAGTGGGCGATGCTGACGTTGCAGCTGACGTCCTTCATTGCCATAGCGATTGTGCTAGGGATAGTTACATGGATAGGATACACTTTGGCCACAACACCGCCACCCAAGCCTATAGAAGAGATGGAGAAAGAGCTTGAGAGCAGCGAGCCAAGAGGGAAATAAAAAAATAGAAGAGACCGAAGAAAGCGGTATGGAAAAGAGTAGCCCCTTAATATGCCGGACCTACTAACGCATTTTGCATTGCCCTTCAGCCTATGCTCTTGCTCTTAGTTTTCTTTCAAAGCTTTCAAGACATGGTGGCAACGAGCTAGGTATAGCGGAGAGTTGGTGTCGGACTGAACCCTGTGTACGTAGTGGCTATTTGCATACTTTCTGTTCTTTACGTCTGGACCTTATAAAACATACCGATTCTAGCGGTTGGTGTGAGGCATCTGAGGCGGTCAGGTCGGAAAAGGAGAAAGACATCGCCGTTACATGTGGGAGAGTTGCCTACGGTTTCGATTATTGTTCCCGTGAGGGATGAGGAGAGAGTGGTGGGCAGGCTTTTAGATGCGTTGGTTAGGTTGGATTATCCGCCAGAGAAGAGGGAGATCATTATCGTTGAGGATGGTTCGGTGGACGAGACTGTGGGGATATGCAAAGAATACGCTAGGCGTTATTCTGACCAAGTGAGACTTGTTCGTCGGTCGGTGTCGAATGGGAAGCCTTCTGCCTTAAACTATGCCCTCAAGCATGTAAGGAATGAAATCGTTGCGGTGTTTGATGCAGACAATGTTCCCGAGCTTGACGCCCTGATGAAGGCGGTCAGATATTTTGAGGATTCTTCGGTTGCGTCCGTAGAAGGGAGAGCATGTGCTATCAACTGTGCGGAGAACATGTTGACGAGGTTCATATCTTATGAGGAAGCGGTGCGGTATAAAGCCTATATCGGAGGCAAAGATGTTCTCGGCTTGTTTGTTCCATTAACTGGGAGTTGCTATTTTGTTAGGCGAAGCGTGATTGATGAGGTTGGTGGTTGGGACGCTGAATGCCTGTCTGAGGACATGGAACTGGGGGTTAGACTATGGAGTAAAGGATACAGCATAAAGTATGCGCCTGATGTTCGTTCGTGGCAGGAAAACCCAGCGAACCTATCTCAGCTATTTAGGCAACGGATGAGATGGTTGAGAGGATGCATGGAAGTTGCGCTACGTTATGGTAAGCTTGTTAAAAAGCTTGATAAGAAGAGTGTTGATGTTGAAGTCACTTTGGCTGCGCCTTACATGTTTGCCATATGTTTCCTAGGATATCTAATGGTTATTTACGCTTTCTTGGTTCGAAACGCATTCCTTATGTTTATGGCGCAAGTTGCATCCTTGTTCTCTTTGATTCCTTCGTTTGTGTTTGGAATAGTCTTGATATATGTAACAAGGCCGAGAAAAATGAGGAACCTGTTGTGGTTGCCGCTAATTTACGCTTATTGGGGTCTGCACAGCCTCATAACCTTGTATGCGTTGATTCAGATTGTTCTGAGAAGACCTAGGCGATGGGTAAAAACAACGAAAAAAGGCGTTGTTACAATCCATGGTTTTAGGTGATTTCTATGTTTTGTTGCGCGCTAAGGTTAGATAAAATGGAATCCCACGCTAAAGCGTTTAAGCGGTTAGTATCCTAAGGTTGTTAACAACGGTTATAGTAGCTTTTGTTACATCCTTCTTCATAGTGTATGTGATAACACCCAAGACCATAAAATTGTTCGTGGAAAGGTCAATAACATCCCCTGACGTACATAAGCCAGGAAGTCCGCAGGTGCCATGTTTAGGGGGCCTGCTACTTCTAGCTGGATTAATGGTTGGGTTTATGGCGGGATCGTTGGTGTATAACATTGATAAATATTTCATCGCGATGTTTATGCTTACTATTTTACTTTTAGGGGTTATAGGCTTAATTGACCATTTGATAGGCTTGAGTCATAAAGCGCGTGTTTTGCTATGCTTACTTGCAGGCTTTCCCTTAGCGCTTACTTATACTGGTGACACAGCTTTTCATACACCTATTGGTGAGGTAGAGCTTGGCTTGCTTTTCTATATTGCAATACCCCTCGTAATAACTGCCTCAAGCAACTTAACAAACATGCTGGCAGGCTATAATGGGCTTGAAGCTGGATTCGGAGCATTGATTTCGGGTACGCTACTCTTGTCATCTCTGATGCTGCGTCAACCCGAAACCGCCATCATGATGGCTGCCATGTTAGGCGTCACCTTAGCCTTCTTGCGTTACAACTGGTATCCGGCGAGAATATTCCTAAGCGATGTGGGGACCTTGAGTCTGGGAGCTGTCATAGCGGTGGCAGCTATAGTTGCTAGAATTAAGTTGCCGTTTTTGATTTGCATGATCCCATATGCGGTGGATTTTTTCATGAAGGCAACCGCTAAGTTTCAGGGGAGATCTAAGTATGGAGATACGAAAGTAAATTCGGATGGATCACTTGACCCGCCACCCTACCGTTCCCTTCCGCATTTATTCTTAACACGTTGGAGGTTAAGTGAGCCGAAGCTCGTCAAGGTTCTGCTATTGTTTGAGACTGTGTTTTGCGTTATAGCTTTAGCGTACACGGTTATGCAGGCCATAAAATTTGGTTTACTTTGAGGAGATTATTGGTTGAAATTATGGTTTGATGTTAGCAACCCGTTTCATGCTAATTTCTTTTACCCATTGATAATGGAGCTCAGGCGTGAACATGACATACTAATAACGGCCCGTAAGCACGGCAATACGGCGCAGATTTTGGAAGGCAAGGGGTTAAGTCACATCCTTGTGGGGAGACATGGGGGAGGGACGCCTAAGGGGAAGCTAAGGGCATACGCGGAGAGAACAGCTAAACTTACTGATCTCATAAGCAAAGAAAAGCCAGACGTGCTTCTTACCGAAAGGGATCCTAGCGCCGTGAGGGTGGCTTTTGGCCTTAACATACCCGCTTATACGCTGTTTTATGATGAGCGTGAGTACTTTGTGAATCACATGGTCTTCCCACTGGCAACCAAAATTTTTGCTCCAACGTTCTATACGGAGCAGGAGTTATCTTCTCAAGGCGTAGTTCACCTAGATAGAGTCAGATGGTTCCACGGTTTTCACACATGCTATTTAAAGTGGTGCAAAATAGACGCGAGAGATAATCCGCTTAAAGAGGACGATGACGATCAAGTTATACTTGTAAGGCCTGAGTTAGAGTTTGCCTCCTTCTTTCAAGGCAAAGCTGATGTGCTATATGAAACAGTTAAAATACTTTCAAGGCGAACAGATGCAAACATATACGTTGCACCTAGAACCAAGTCTCAGGAGAAAGCGTTTAGCAAGCTACCTGTGAAAATTATGAACTCAGCTTTACCGGAAAACCCTGTAATATACGCCGATGTGGTTGCTGGAGCAGCTGAAACAATGCTTCAAGAGGCATTTGTTATTGGGGTGCCAGCAGTGTGTTGCGCTTACTGGAGGATGTCTAAACCCATGGAGTTGCTGTTAAAATACATCAATTACTCTGTAAACCCGACAGAAGTTGCTAAAACAATTGAGGATTACCTTGACAAGAGAAGAAGAAATGAGTTTAAAGAGATTTCGCAAAAAATTGTTTCAAACATGAATAACCCCTTGGAACTGATATTAAATGAGTTGTTGGGCGAGGTAAGTAAGAGGTAATATAGATGGATGAAGACTCTTCGTTAAAGGATAGAATTAAAAAACTCGAAGAGGAGAGAGATAAGCTCAGAAAGGAGCTTTGGGCTTTAAAGAGGCGGAAATATAGAAGGGCGTCGGTCATACTCATAGGTTTAGGTTTGTTGTCATTCATAGCTGCGCTCATGCTTCAAAACATGTTTTTCGAATACTTGGCGCTTGGGTCCTTTTTCATAGGCTTCACAATGTTATACATTGGGGTGGAGCCTTATGTTAAGTCCCTAATAGCAACCCAATCGCTAGTGCCGCCTTTAAGAACAATCCAACACATTTTAAATGATTTGAAAGCCCAGCCGCATGCGATATACCTTCCACCGACTGATGGGATCTCTGAGAGTAGGGTGTATGTCCCGTTAGAGGATGGGCCTGTTCCGCCTCCGAGGAGATATGTTAAGCCCGATAAAGCATTAATACCTGGGGGAGTACTTTTGGTCCCGACTGGCATAACGATAGCGGAAATGATTGAAGAAGAAATGGGTGAGCCAATCAAAGGAATGCCACTCGAAAAAATGCTTGGAAAGCTCTCGAGGATAGTAACTGAAGGAATGGAGTTAGCAGACGACTTCAAACAAAGGATTGAGGGAGAAGGAATACATGCCGTGATACTTCGCCACAAATACGCTTACTTATGCAAGCTTGCTGATGGAGAAAAAAAGATGTCATGGTGTGACTTGGCCGGCTGCCCAATGTGCTCGTGTATAGCAACTTTGATAACGAAGTGTGTGGAGAAGCCGGTGATACTTGAATCTCATGAATATGACGAGAAAACAGGAATAACAGAGCTTACTTTTCGAATAACAGAGTTCCCGAAGTAGTTTAAGGTAGGCGTAATTGATAACAAGCACGAATAAAGTTCTCGTCACAGGCGGAGCGGGATTCATAGGTTCCCATGTCGCAGAACACTACGCTAAGACAGAATGCGAGGTCGTAGTTTTGGATAACCTGTCTAGAGCAGACATATTAGGAAAAAGCATTGGAGATCCTCTCTACAACTGGAATTACCTAGGCAAGTTTAGAAACGTTAAGCTTGTCAAAGGAGACGTGAGGAGATTCGAGGACGTTAAGGGCGCCTCCAAAGGAGTCGATGCAATAGTGCATTGTGCAGCTCAAGTCGCTGTTACGTTCTCGTTGGCAGACCCGAAGACAGACTTTGAAATGAACGCTCTCGGAACATTCAATGCTTTGGAGGCCGCACGCCAGAACGATTCAGCCCTAATCTTGGCCTCCACGAACAAGGTGTACGGGGAGAATGTGAATGAAATACCTGTTGTAGAGCGGGAAACGAGATACGAGTTTGCAGACCAAAGGTATAAGAACGGTATACCTGAAGACTTTCCAATAGACCGTTGTGGACATAGTCCCTATGGTTGTTCGAAGCTTGCGGCGGATCTATACGCACAAGATTACGCGCATACGTACAAGCTAAAGACTGGCGTGTTCAGGTTGAGTTGTGTATATGGTGAGAGGCAGTTTGGAGTTGAGGATCAAGGGTGGGTTGCATGGTTCGTGATAGCCACGCTGACAAATAAACCTATAACGATATACGGAGACGGGAAACAGGTTAGGGATATACTATACGTTGGGGATTTGATCGAAGCGTTTGACGCTTTTATAAAAGGCGGTTTAATGCATGAGGTTTTCAACATTGGGGGAGGACCAGAAAATACCCTTTCCGTACTTGAGTTTTTGGGTCTATTAAGAGAGCTAACAGGTAAAAAGTCCGAAGTAAGGTACACAAATTGGCGACCAAATGACCAAAAAATATATGTATCTAGGGTATTGAAAGCTGAGAGGTTACTCAAATGGAAGCCTAAAACGAACCCTGTGGTAGGCGTTAAAAAAATAGTCAAATGGGTCTCGGAAAACGTAAAATTATTCACTTAAAGGTGCTATGATTGAAGAATTTCAAGAGAAGAATAATGTTACCTGTCGTTGTGCTTCTCGCATTTTTAGCAATAGCTTCCGTACCAGTAACAAAAGCTGTGTTTCAGGGAAAAAATCAGATTGCAATAGCAATGAATGTGCATGCTCCGCCAACCTACGTGGTTAGGGGAGAACTGCTCTACACTATAGAGCTGAACGTTAATGTCTCTATAATTAAGCCAGCTGATGTTGACTTCTATGAGCTGATGATATCCATGCCCTACTACTCAAAGCTTATGAAGGCTGAGGGCGTAGTATTCGGAGGCTTAGTTTCAAGCATTTACGATTCGCATTTAAGGCCATATATCTGTGTTAAGCTACCGTATGAGACCACAGAAACGAGCTTGAAGGTCTACTACGAGTTGCGGGGGATAAGCACGCTTTGGAGGGCCAATATAGCAGTTACAAGCGATATGTTCTTGCTTAAAACCAATATACCGGAGCCCGAGATAACGTGGAGTGTACAGATAATACTGCCGGAGGGCGCGCCTCTTTTACCTGGATATCCTAAAGCGTGGCCGAGCATGCCAATAGTGGTAGAAGAGGGGAGTCCAACAATAATAAGGGCCGCGGAGACGAAGGGTTACATTTCTATTGGCTATCAGCCAATTTTCTTGGAGCTATATGCTTTGGTGGCTGTGACGCTTATCTGTATTACTTCGATGATGGTTGCGAGGTATTTGATTAGGAGGAGAACGAAGTTTGAGGCTCTCATCGGTAAATTACTGTATCTTTCAAAAAAAATGTTCAGTGTTAGAAATATGCTCATCGGTCTCCTTTTGACATCGACTTTGATACTTGCAATAGGAGCTGTGGCTGGTTTTAGGCCTCAGCTGAGAGTGGTCGTTATGGCGGTTCCCACCACAGCTGAACAGATTGTGAGCGAACTTAACGCTTTACCAAACGTGAAGGCTTACACAATGAGTGAAGTTGGCAGGATAGAAGACTTAACGCTCGTGAAAGGGACTGACGCAATAGTAATAGTCGATTTGCCAGCTTTATCGGAACTTGAGAGATATCAGCTAAGGACGATAATTTCGAGGGAACTTAATGAGTTCGTGAATACTCGCGGAACGATTATGGTGGTCGCAGAGTACTTCGACAGAGCCCCGGTAACTGGTGAGAGTTTCGGGAAAATATTCTATGAAGCTCATCAAGAGAGCCCGTATTTGATGATGGTCAACGATGTGTACCAGCTCAAGTCGTTAGTCGAAAAAATGGCTTATGAAGTTCAGCAAAAGCCTCTTTACTGGACTGCTGTTAAAGCGCAAGCGATTCTCGTAACGCTCCTATCTTTCTTTGCAACGGCTTTCGTGACGGGCTTCTTGTTAGAGAAGTCATCAAAGCAGGGGATTATGAGCTCACTTGCGCTTAGCGTGATGGTTGGCTTCTTTGTCTTCGGGTTAGCTCAGCTTACATTGATGTGGGCTGGGAGGAGCATGGGTCTGCCTCTAGCGACGCATTATGGCGCGTTCGGGCTATCGGCATACGGCGAGCTTTCTCCGATATTCGGAGGTGGGAATGTTTTAAGAGTTGTAGCGGGTTTGTTGGGGGTTTTTGCTGGCCTTCTGGCATCAGAAAAGCTGATTGGAGGTGTAAGCTGGAAAGCGTTGATAGCTCTAGGTGCTGTTGTTGTCGTGGTAAGCTTTAATCCGCTTACATCTGGCGTGGTTTTCACCGAAGCGACGCAGGTTTTTTTGAGCGGCGAGACGTTTTACCTGAGACCGGAGGCACCGGTTCTTCAACTCGATAGTTGGCTCTCCTCAGTAATATGGTGGGTTGGTTCGGCATTGAGCATACCCTATACTCACGCAATGCCATACATTAGTAGAGGCGTAGCCCTCTACTTCGCTTCTTTACTTCCGCTTCTCCTAACTCCGTTTGTTAAGAGGCCTGTGAGAACGTTCTTGCTAGCCTTTTCTGGAATCTATATAGCAAGAGGGATCGCTAGAATAGGAGACATGAGCCCAATAGCTTTGGCGGGATCCTTCGTGCCCGGCGTCGTGCTTGGGGCGATTCTATTAGCGGTTTTTCTGTTGTCCGATAAAGCCTACGTACTACTCAGGGGAAGACTCAGGTTCAAGATTTGAGAAAGCTCATAGTTACTTTAACAATAGTATTGGTACTAAGCTCTGTGCTCCAGTTCATAACGGTCAGAGCTCAGGAGCCTAGCGAAGCTGTAAGCGTTGGAGTTCCAAGGATAGGTGTGCTTGTAGCCGATTACGACCTGCGGAACACATGGCATGACATCTTGCATGCGTTCCTAAACCATTTCGGGATAGCTGAGTTCCTAACCCTTAGGAATGTGACCGAGGGAATTTTGAGCAATTACGATATCATAGTTGTGGCTGGAGACTTTATGGAAAAAAGGTACTTGCTGAGGGATCTGGCATACATACCCGGTGAGGTTCTGGTTAAGATTAATGGGTTCAGCGATAGCGGTAATGGAGTTTTATGGTTTAGCAGAGCCGGTTTTTATGATGAAAACGGAAAGTTCATGTGGAAGGTTCCGGAGCAGATAGAAGAGATATTGGGAGTTAGGCTCGCATTTTCATGGTCTGGAAGCGTTAAGGCGAGATTTATCGAAAACCACGTACTAACTGATGGGCTGAGTGTGACAAAGTTTGAGCTTCCGAGAGAGGATTGGACGTACATAGATGTTAAGGCATCGAAGGCTAACGTGATAGCCTACTTCACGTACGAATTACCTGCAAGTCCAAGCAGGGGGTTAATAGCGACTTACGACCGAGAATTAGGAGGTAGATCAGGCTACTTCCTCTACAACCCTAGTTTAGACCTCCCAGAAGCGTATTACGATCCAGTTTTCTGGAGGAAACTGATGTTATGGTTGGCCAATCTCGACCTAAAGCATTATGTCGAGTTACCGCCTTTCTTTGATCATCAAGAAATGAAGTCCTATTGGAGCGCATTTACCATTAGACGTGATGATTGGCTAATAAGCAATGATGAAAGAATTTTGGAATTAGGGTTGCCTATTAGCTTGGCGGCAGTAACGGAATTCTTCAACTGGGATGCCCATACCGTTGGCTATCCAAGGTACATGTCTTTGGATGAAAGTGTGGGTGAGTGGTATAGAAGGCTATATGGGTTATATGAGCTTGAGGTTTCAAGTCATAGCCATAAACATACTGAAAATCCAGACATCGCTGCAAATATTTTAGATATCAATCAAAGCTTGAAAACTATCGAAGAAACTTTCGGTTTTCAGCCGCTGGGATTTGCACCACCTGGAGGTGTTCATATGCATTGGTGGAATAACACTGTGTTGGCTCCCTTTTCTCCTCCACTTGTCTATGGATCCTTTTACGCGACATATTACCCAGCCAATATAGGCTGGAGCACATATAGTGGGATTATTGATCTGGTTAAAGACCCTGATAGACATTGGATGTTGTCGCGCGGAAAGGTTCCATATGAAGAAGCTTGGCGTATGAGGTTTACGCAGGCGGCTAGGTTGGGCTTATCAACATCAACAAGTTGGCACATCTGGGCGGTATCGCGTTATAAGACTTACTGGCTATTGGTCGATAATGACACACGAATATTTGATGAGAGTATAGCGCTTGCTATGGAGAGAGAAGGGAAAAATATTGTAAGATTTGATGATCCATTAGAGAATATCTTAGATTTCTTAAAATGGGCGAAAACTAATTATAGCGATAGAGTATGGTTCACAACTCTTGGCCGAGTAGCATTGCTAGCTCGTATGAGGAACTCGGTTGACGAACTTAAAGGTTTTTTCAATCTTGGAGAATACACGCTGAACATCAGGGTTGACCGGGATGTTTATGGGCTACCACTTAAGGTTCATGGGAATATAGGAAGAGTTGAGGTTGATGGCAAACCTTATCCATTTTATAAGGATGACGTGGTGGTGCTGCCGCTTCTTAACCCCGGTATGCACAATATTAAAGTTATTATTGGTGATCCTGAAAAACCGCACATAAACGGAATAAAGTATAAACAACCTTTTCTGCCTCGAATAACCCACTTTGCACTTGATTCCAGCGACATCGCATTGGGCATCTCTCAAGATCCCCTATATGTAGCGAATTACAAAACAAATGTGACCTTACAGGTCAATATGATTAACTTCGTACCGAGGAAAGTCTTAGTGAACGGAACCGAGTGGAGTGACTGGACATATGATGATGTGACAAGTGTTGTGCGTATGAACTTGCTCCTTGAGCAAGAATCTAGGATCAAGATACTCTATGAGAAGGCGATATTCTTAGAGGTGAGAGTCACTGATGGTGAGGGTCATCCCGTCCCCTTGGCAAAGGTTATGGTGGATGGGTTGAGTAGGATTACGGGATTAAGTGGAGTGTCCCTCTTTGACAAGCTTCCTTCTGGTGAGAGCAATTTATCGATAATAGTTCAAGGCAAAATTGTATACGATAAAGTAGTAAACGTAGGGGAAATATCTAGTATCATCATAAACCTGCATAATGTTATTCTTGCGCGTTTAACCATAAGAGTCAAAGCTGGAGATGCATATGTACCAAATGCAGAGGTTACTGTTCGATCTGCTGAGGGTCAACTAAAAATAAGAACAGACGATATTGGCAAAGTCGATGTCGCGCTAGCCACGGGCACATACGAGGTTGAGGTTTTCAATAAATTTGAAGAAGTCATGTTAGATGGGAACTTGGAGCTTGTGATTCAGGTTTCTGAAGTCGGGTTATCAATGATTGTCTACATTCTTCCTACGGCGGCCTATATAGCATCCATTGCGCTGATATTCGCGACCTTTATCAAAATAACAAGGTTAAGGCGCCCGTCTTAGGTTTAAGAATGAAGATATGCTTGTTAACTCGCACCATGAGCTTTGGCATAGGAAGATATCTATCTGAAATAGCAGACAGGTTTAGTGCAAAGGAGCATGATGTGCACATATTAACCCTAGGCTCCCCGAACGATGAAACCCTAATAAAGCCTCACAGTAACGTTCATTTACACTTCATGAAGCCCCGTAAGGGCTGGTACATCAGAGATATCGCTCATATTTCAAAGCTAATCCGTAAGATGCATCCGGACATACTACATGCAAACTCTATTGGATGGATGACAGCTGGTGCAATAGTTAAACGATTTCTTGGTGTTCCGTTAATAGTTACATTTCAGGGAGCCGAGGGACGCATATGTCCTATGGGAATTTGTCTTGATTTTTCTGGGGAAGTGTGCTATGCGTATAGCTTTTTGAAATGTAGAGCTCATATAGGCAGCCTTTTCCGAAGTTTAAACGTTGATTTACAGATTAAAGTTCAAGGGTATGCTTGGAAACATGTGGATGCGGTGATAGTCGTAAGTAACTTCATAAAGCAGATAGTCATATCCTCTTTTCGTAATGTTAAGAACTTCTTCGTCATTCCAAATGGGGTGGACGTCAACAGGTTTAAACCACTTGACCGTTTTAAAGCAAGACAAGCACTAGGAATTCCGGTTGATAAACGTGTAATTCTTTTTGTCGGAAGGTTAGTTAAAGAGAAGGGTCTTACTATACTTTTAAAAGCCATGCCTCTAGTGTTAAAAAAGTTTCCAAATACGATTTGTGTTGTATGTGGGTCAGGAAGAGATGAATCTTATTTTAAAAGCCAATGTCATGATCTTGGGATCGAAACCCGAGTGATATTTAAGGGATACGTAGCTGATATTGTGTATGCTTATTCATCTGCTGATTGTGTTGTAGTACCCTCAATATGGCCAGAGCCCTTTGGTCTGGTGGCGCTTGAAGCTATGGCGTGTGCTCGCCCAGTTGTAGCTTCAGACGTAGGAGGCATTCCGGAGATCGTGAACGAGAAGACCGGAATACTCGTGAGGCCTAACGATGAGCAATCGGTAGCTAATGCAATTATTAATATTATAAGTAATAGAGATATGCAAGACATGCTTGGAACTATGGGAAGAACTCACGCGGTAAGCTTCTACGATTGGAACATAATCGCTGAAAAGATTCTAGCTGTGTACCATCATGAATAAGAATGTAGATTCTCTATAATTTGTAAGATACTAAATATATGCCAAATGGTATGTAGCAGTTAATGCATGTTCTACTAATTAATCCGCCTGCGTGGACAATATCGGGCAAACGAGTTGAGTTGGTCAGGCTTCCTTTAGGTCTCCTTTACTTAGCAGCGGTCCTGGAGGAAAGCGGTCATACTGTTCGAGTTATCGATACTCAAGCGCTTTGTTACGGTCAGGTGGAGATAAAGCATCTGCTCACTTCTCAGCGACCTGAGGTCATAGGCGTAACAAGCACAACGTATAGTTATCCAGCGCTAAAGAAGACAGTTAGAATAGCTAGGGAAGTATTGCCAGATTCAAAAGTAGTGATAGGAGGGGTTCACGTCACAGCAGATCCAAATTCATGCTTACTTGAAAACCCTCAAGTTGATGTGGCTGTTTTAGGTGAAGGAGAGAAAACGATAACCGAGCTTATCAACGCATTCGAAAGAGGTGCTTCTTTAACCAAAATTGGCGGAATAGGATATCGTGAAAATGAGGAGATAAAGTTCACCAAACCCAGGGAGCCTATTGAAGACCTGAATGGTTTGCCTTTTCCTGCCTGGCATTTGTTAGAGCCTGAGTTAACAAGGTATCGAGGCCCCGCGTGGAAAGGTCCCACGGGTATTGCTCTTCCTTATTGTGAGACCGTCAGCATGTGGAGCCGAGGTTGTCCACATCGTTGTGTTTTTTGCTCAAACCCGGTTTTCGGCCATCAAAGGATCCGCTTCAGAAGTCCGAAGAACATCGTCGATGAGATTGAGTTGCTTCACGAGAAATATAAAGTAAGAAGTTTATTCGTTTGTGATGATGAATTAATTGGCGCAAATGATTATCAAAACAGATGGATTTCCAATATATGCGATGAAATAATTAAACGTGGTCTAAATGATGTAAAATACGATGTGCAGGGACGTTGTAGTCGTTGGATTCGACGCGAAACCCTCGAAAAGATGAAAAAAACAGGCTTTGAAGTAATTAGGTGGGGAGTAGAGTCTGGCTCTAAAAAGGTTTTAGATGCTATCAAGAAAGATATAGCTGTTGATTATGTGAAAAAGGTTTTTGCGCTGTGCCGGGAAGTGAGTTTAAAGACGTACGCATTTATCATGGTCGGAAACTTATACGAGACAAGAGAAGACGTTAAATTAACCATAAGATTATTAGAGGAATTAAGACCGGATTATGTGCAGGTAAATGTAGTTACACCATATCCTGGATCGGAGCTTTGGAACATAGCGATTGAAAGAGACTGGATAGAAACTAAAGAATTTTCAAAATATGATGGGACGAATCTCGTTTTTCATACAGATTTAATGTCGGCTAAAGAAATGAAACAGATGGCTACAATGATCAAAGCAAGTGTTTCTATTAAAACTATAGGATGGTTAAGGTTACTGGAAGAGTCCTTCACTACAACAGAAGGACTAAAACGCGTACCAAGACGTGCCTCCACTCTTATCAGGTATATACTTGCCAAGATAATGGCCGCTCATCGATAGCTAAGTAGAGCTGACGTTATAAGTCAAAATTTTAGTGAAAGGGAGATAGGTTGGCGACAAGAGATTTTTATGGAGCGCTTGCTGAAGTGAGAAGCGTGTGATATCGTTCTCCATACGCCCTCTGAAAAAAAAAGAATCTCACATCCCCCTTAGAATCTCTAATAATGAAAAGGTTTAAACTGAAAGAGCATGTACGCATCTTTCATTGCTTAGAATTAAAGAATATTTTATAGGTACACCGAGCGAAAGGTATGTTGCTCAAAATTTATGAGCTAATTGATGAAGTAACGGATAAGCTATCATTTCTCAATCTCCTCAAATATCAACTGATTTTGAAAGTTTCAGAAGTATGCATAGCGTCCTAATAGCCTGTCCAGATAAGATTCCGGGGATGACAGGTGGTGCTGTTCAGATTTTCGAGACTGCAAAAGGGCTCAAAAAAGTAGGTTATGACGTGTTCATCGTGACGAAACAGTATAGCAAACAGGAAAGCTCTAGTGAAATCCGCGGTGTTAAAATTTTCAGAGTAAAGCCAAGTAAGGCTGGACTAGGACTAAATGCTTTAAGAATTGCTAGAAAGTCGTTGGCGTTAAAGCCAAATGTTATCTTATGCAGAGATCCATTCTATACTCTTACATTATTACTCTTTAGCACGTTTAATTTCAGAAAGGTACCAATAATCTTTGATGCACATCTAGTAACTACGCCCGGGTTAAAGAGGAGAAGATTACCCCTTTCAAGGTTAAAGTATAGGCTCTACGATTGGGCTACTAAAAAGTCCGTTAAGGGGTGTGATGGGGTTACTGTTCAAACAAATTTCGCTAAAGAGTGTTGTATTAAATTAGGGGCCTGGTCTGAAAAAGTATTTATTATTTCCCCAACCGTGGATACTGATGAGTTTAACTTTGAGAGGTATAAGGATAAAAGTTACTGGAAAAATGTTCTCTCGCTTAAGTACGATCACATAGTGACTTATGCTGGGAGTATAGATCCATGGCAGAACGTTGAGGTATTAATTAGAGCTATACCACTCGTACTTAATGAATTCCCAACAGCTAAGTTCCTTTTTCTGCTATCCAAGGAGGAAGATTTGAAAACGATACAAACTATGCTGAAAGGCTTAGAAAATTCAGCCATCATAATGTCGGTTCCACACGATGACATACCCAAATACCTAACAGCCTCAGACGTATTCTTGGTTTCAAGGGAACCCAACAGCGTTATGGGCGAGTTAGAGTTCCCCACAAAAATCCTGGAAGCAATAGCAGTAGGTGTACCGATAGTAGCCCCCCACACAAAAGCCATCGACGAATATTTGACAACAGAAGAGGTTTTGCAGGTCGAACCAAATGTCCCCGAATCGTATGCTGAATCCATAGTCAGATTGCTCAAAGATGAGAAGCTGAGGGACACGCTGGTTAGTAACTCTCTAAGGAAGATGAAGTATTTTTCGATAGAGTACAAGGCTATGAAACTGCAAGATGCCATCAAATGTTTGGTAACTTTTGATGAGCAGTGAACAAGCACTTTGGGATAAACTTCTTAGAGAAGGTAAGATAAAGGCTACTCTCGAAAGTATTTTTACGAAAGCCATCGCCAATCTTATCACAAGTAATGTTGAAGTAATTGATGGCTTCCAAATACTAGAAGCCGGATGCGGTACAGCTAAATATTCGTTGCTCTACATGAGGCGAGATGTTTACTTCGTTGGTTTGGATTTTTCTTCTGCCGCACTAGAAGTAGCCAAAAAACTTTTTCGGGGCAAAAACGCCGATTTCATCAAGGGCGATGTGCGTTTTTTACCGTTTAGAGAGGGCTCATTTGATGTCGTGTGGAATGAAGGAGTTGTAGAACACCTTCAAGGCGATCAAAGGCAGCGCGTCATAAGCGAGATGGCTAGCGTAGCCAAAAATGGAGGCCAAGTCGCCATAATAGTTCCGAACGCGTGGTGCCTCTCTTATCGATTTTTAAGAACACTATTAGCAAGAAAGAATGAACCTTGGGCTTTCGGATTAGAAATTCCCTATTCCCCTAAAGAGCTAGAGACCAGAATGATTAGGGCAGGCTTAACAATTAAGAAACGTGGTGGTGCATTGGTATTCGACTCCGTGAGATACATCTCCATCATAATGGAGCGTTCAATTGTATCTTTACTTCACAGAATCCTAGGAGCTCGTTGGATTATGTTAAACTTCGGTAATGATGCATTAAATGCCAACTTTGGATGGAACATCTTTAGACTTGGGGTAAGAGTGTCAAAACACTCCTCTTCAATTTTGACCGACAAGAGGGCGTTAATGGAGTTTTACGATCGCATATTTGAGAGGGGGGAATGGGGTGCGGGTGAGTGGAGCGACAAATTTCTACCGTTTATTACAAGGCCGAGATTCAATCTTCTTCACGCCTTTCTTTATGAAATATTACCTGGGCTAGTCTTAGATCATGGATGCGGCACTGGTTTACATTCCGTTCACTTAGCAAGAAAAGGGACGAAAGTCGTTGGGATTGACCTTTCACGTAGGGCTATTAAATGCGCAAAAAATAGAGCGAATATTTTAAAGATTAATGATAAAATCTCGTTTGTTATAGGTGACGTAGAAAATCTGCCTTTCAGAAACTCAATCTTTAACGGCATATATAGCCATGATGTCTTGGCACATGTACCTAATGATGAGAAGGCTTTAAAGGAAGCCGCACGAGTACTAGAAGCACATGGAATATTGGCTTTTGTCGCCACATGCACGGGCCGATATACTATTGAAAACCATGAGGAGATACTTGCCTTCGACAAAGAAGCTAAACATATACATAGATATTCTTTACAACGCTTAAGACAACTCTTAGAAGAGAGTGGGTTCAGAATTCAGCAACACATTTATTACGGACACCTTTTCCGATATCTAACTTGGAAGTTTCATTCATTAATCATTAGGTATGTACATTACAGGCGTCATTTAATGATATCTATTCCTATTGAGGTAAGACCAACTAAAACTACGTTTATCCAGAAATTTTATCACAATGTTCTTTCACATTTTTCATCTCTCGATTTCCTACTGTTTGGAAGAATACCATCGACAGATGTTTTTATTAAGGCAACAAAAATGGCATGAATGGGAGGTAAAGGAAAGAAACAATGGTGTTTATGTATGGGTAGCCCGATGGAGCTTATTGGGCCTATGCAACATTACGTTGCCGACTTTGGAGACGAATTTAAAGGTTTTTTAGAAGGAAAAAGCGTTCTAGACGTTGCATGTGGTTACGGTATACATGGACATGTTATAAGACCACGTAAATATTATGGTGGACATAAGGCGACAATCATCGGTTGTGACTTATCACTTCCGTTACTAAAAATTCTCAAGAAACATTTTAATCCATACGACAACTTAATTCATTGCGATGTAAGATTTATGCCGTTTAGAGATAAAATATTTGACATAATTTTAGCTGGAGAAATCATAGAACACCTAACAAAGGAAGAAGCTATAAAACTGATTCATACTCTTGAAAGGCTTTGTAGAATGCGGATCGTTTTAACAGCACCCAACGGATTCATGAAAGGTGTGCGACCTCATGGACCACTTGACGCCCATATATCGGGTTGGCACCTAACGAATTGAGAAGGTTAGGTTTTAAAGTTAGAGGCTATAGTCTCAAATTAGAGAGAATCTCTTATGACAAAAAGGGTGTTTCAATGATTCGAAGTGTTTATTTTCTGTCACGACTCTTATCTCCGCTAGCGATAGTTATTCCTGAGATTTCTGAGCATCTTATAGCAGTCAAAGATATTGCGCAGAACTGAGTAAGTATACTCAAGATTATATCAATGCATAAGCTGATTTTTCACATTAAACAATTACCGCATGAACCCAAAAAAAAGTCTAAGGATAAAGGAGATAATTCTACGGAGAGTGAAGGACATATTTGGACTAAGAGCGTACTTTAGCATTGTGGGACCTGATGTCTTAAGATTTCTATCTAAAGCTCATCCGTATGAACTCTTCGTAGACGTAGGGGCGAATGTCGGAGATTACACATTCCTCATGGCGAAGATGGGTTGTAGAGTCGTTGCTTTTGAACCAGACCCTAGGGCCTTCTTCATTCTGCAAAAGAAAGCTAGGAATTTCAGAAACGTTACTTTATATGAAGCAGGCTTAGGAGAAGAAGACGGCACAAAGAAGTTCTATCTAACCCCCGAACTGGGTCGTTCTTCTGTAGTCTATAAACAACCTGAATATATCACCATTAAGGTTATGAAATTAGATTCTCTTAAATTAATACCTAATTGGATGAAGATAGACGTTGAAGGCTACGAGTATCAAGTCTTACTCGGAGCGATAAATACAATAAGCAGCTGCAAACCGAACCTCATAGTGGAATTTCATGGTAAGGAGAATTTCGCTCTGGTCTCAAACTTCTTGAAACATATTGGCTATAACCTTAAGGCTCGTTTAAAAGCATCCGATATGAAGCTGGCAAATATACTAGGTATTGTAATTGCTGAGGCAAAGATATGATAATTTTTTCTGTCATAAGTAAATTGCTACCTTGGGTCAGAGTTTGAAGATATGCCTTATATGCCATTACCCTCCGAAGAAAGGGGGGATATCAAGGTATTATCAAAATCTAGCTAGGTCGTTAGAAGAAGTTGATAAAACATGCTCATTATTCATTATTACTAACCGTGAGGACAATGCATCGACACTAGAACTTGAGAGTCAAAGAAGGATGGTTTTGAGAATTTGGCGCATGAATTCGCCGGTTTATCTATTCGAAATCTACAAAGCTGTAACTTCAATAAAGCCCAACATTGTACACGTCCATTATGAGTACTTCCTCTGGGGCTACTCAATCTTCGGATACTTAAGCTCACTTCTATTCCCTATCCTAATGCTCCTCCTTTCACGATTAAAAGTGCCAATTGTTGTGCACTTTGATTGCGTTTACCCTAGGAAATCCAACGAGAAAAACTTGTTCAAGCCATTTCTCATTTTGATCGGAATGGTCGTTTCTCTAGCCATTAATCGCTTATCAGAATACATAATGGTGTGGACACCTACGATCAAGCAGGTACTAATCTCTGACTATGGAATGAACAATGAAAAGGTCGTTATAGTTCCTCATGGTATAGAGTTAGCGAAAGATCAGAGCATTGATATGGAAGACGCCAAGCGAAGACTTGGCTTAAGAAACAAATTCGTTATCTTATTCTTTGGTTTTATTTACCCGAGAAAAGGCATAGAATATGTAATAAAGAGCATTAGTGAGATTGTGGTTAAGCAACCTAGCGTAGTATTAGTGATAGCCGGCAGTACCTATGGACCAACTATCCGAGGAAGAGTGTATATGGCTTTGCTTATGGATCTGGTTAAAAAGCTAGGATTAGATAATAATGTCATCTTTGTAAACAAATACATACCAGATGATGAAGTGCCTCTCTACTTTTCCGCCGCGGACACAGTAGTTTTACCTTATGTTTACGCCTTCGGTAGCGCCAGCGGGATCCTAGCTAAAGCAGCCAGCTTCAAGAAGGCCACAATCGCTACATCAATCCCTATGCTGAGGGACTACATAACAAACGGCGTGAACAGCATCGTTGTGCCCCCAGCTAATTCAGCCGTGCTGGCTAAAGCCATTTTAATGCTTTCATCGGACGAAGAACTTCGTACAAAATTGGGTGAAGCCCTCTTCGGTTTGGCAATAACATACTCATGGAGAAATGTAGCTAAAAAAACGTTGGAGGTATATCAACATGCCATACAGAACTACAGAGGTGAAGTTATAAATTGAACTTAAAAGGTAAAATGATGCTTGTTACAGGGGGAGCTGGTTTTATAGGTTCCCATCTAGTTGACAAATTAATTGAGTTAGGTAATGATGCAACTGTCATCGACGATTTATCTTATGGAAAGAAACAGTATATCAACAAGAAAGCTGACTTTTACGAGCTTGACATAAGAGATTACAGGAAACTTGTGGAAGTAATTAAGGTCATCAGGCCAGAATTTATTTTCCATTTAGCGGCAATTGCTGCAACGAAAGAGACGTCGGCAGGATGGAGAAACCCCAACGAGGTTCATCAGGTAAATGCCATAGGCACATTGAATGTACTTAGAGCTATAATAGAACTAGATATTGATCCTAGAATGGTTTATGCATCCAGCGCAGCAGTGTATGGGAGAATTAAGCATTTGCCTATAAATGAAGAAGATCCAACTAACCCCATATCACCTTATGGTATCAGTAAGTTAACAGCTGAGAAATACATGAACGCGTATTACAGTGAGTACGGTGTAAAAAGCACTTCATTAAGAATATTTAATGTATATGGACCACGACAAACACGATACGTAATGTTCGACATTCTGAGAAAGCTCCATGAGAACCGTAATAAGTTAGAGGTCCTAGGAAACGGCAACCAGGTTAGGGATTACTGCTATATCACAGATGCCGTAGAAGCGTTTATTTTAGCAGCCGAGAGAAACGCATCGATAGGTAAAGTATTTAACATAGGGAGCGGGAAACCAACGAGAATCAACGAACTTGTGAGAAAGATCATCAAAATAACAGGCTCAGAAAAGACCGAGATTCATTGCACCGGGGAAAGCTGGCGAGGAGATATTCCAAAATTGTTTTCAGATACATCTAAAGCTAAAATGGCGCTTGGATTTGAACCTAAAGTTGATCTAGAGAACGGGCTTATTAAGTTGAAGGAATGGTTTGTCAAGGAATATAGTGTGCGTTATAGAAGTGGACCTTAAATTCTACCAAAAACCTGTATACAACTAGAGCTTATTACTCATGCCGCAAACGTGGTCCATGTTATTTTCTCAATTTAAGTTGAATAAAATGAGGCATAATGTATCCTTAATTCTAGCGCTGTTGCTTGCTATTGCATCGTTAATCTCCATGGCTTTGGCCCAATCCATAGATGTCGAGCCCAAAGAGAATGTGAGATGGCGAATAGACACTAAGACTGCCCAGGTGACCGTCTTCTATAATAAAACGGTATACGGGGTTCTGAGTTTAGGGATAAACTTTGAGGGGGTCTGGTACACCCTTAAGGACGCCAAAAACATCGAGGTAGTGGTTGTTGAGAACACTACGAGCAAGGCATTGATATTGATAACTTCACATATCAATGTCACGAATGCCATGCCCGAAGGCTGGATTGTGGATGTGCAACAATGGCTTGAATTCGGGTCTGGATCCTTGGTTAACTATAACGTTACGGTTCATCCAAGGATGAGCCCCCTACCAGCATATTACGCGATACATCTACTGAGCCTCTCAGCAGTAAACAGAGTGTTCGACAAAGCTATAGCCGACGGACAAATTACGACAGCAGAGTATGCAACCTATTCCAACTATGCCAGTATATACAGTGAAAAAGACGGTATAGAGATAGGAGTAATAATCTTAGGGGTTAAGCCTGAAACGGTGAATCTTCAAAGGTATCAAAGGGTATCGGTTAAGGAGCAGTGGGTAAACGCATACGAAATAGAAAACGCAACCTTGTCATCAGGCTATAACTACACATTGAGCGCTCTATTATACTTCGATAGAAGCCCGGGCTTGCCGTACATAGATAAGATTTATGAGAACATAATTGCTGGACCAGCACCATGGAAAATACGACTTCAAGGACCGGGCTTTCTGCTGATTCTCGATTTGATATGGCTTTCAGTAGGATTAGGTATGGGTATAGGTCTCATATTGGCAATCGTCGAATTGAAAAAGAAGATTTTCTCTAAGGGAACACGTTTACTTCTTAAAATGTTTAATTCACTGTCAAAAGGCATTGTAGAAGCAATTGAGAGGCGCCATCTGGTTTTCACCGTAATATGTTTATTAGTTGTTGTGGTTGTTGCTTTACCTTTGTATCTGCCTAACGCCTCCATAGACGTTATTGTTCATGGTGATGAGATAAAGAGGTATGAACATATATATCACATAATAAATGGTTGGGAATATCCCTACTATCCTTCGCCAGCAGGTATCTATGAGGGCGGGCTCTTCCTCTTCGTCGAAGCAGGTTTCGCTAAGATTCTCGGTCTTTCATGGTTTCTCTATAAGTTTTCAGGCGCCTTATTCGCCCTACTTTCTTCAATAGTAGTGTATCTTTTGGCCAAGAAAATGTATGGGAATGCTATTGGTCTATGCGCATTTGCATTAGCTCTATTTTCGCCCCTTTTGGTGTTCACAATCTCAAAATACACTGTTTCAAGTTATTGGTATTTGATATATACATTAACGCTTTTGGCATTTTACAACTCTTTAACTAATGCAAAGTGGTTTTATCTAGCTTTTCCGCTATTGGGTTTAAGTATTGAGACAATTTTGGGCGGAAACGTGCTTCTTGCACCCTCTCTCATTCTCTTTCTGTTCTTAGTGAAGGGGAAAAAACTGCTCAAAGACAAGCACTTCCTTCTTTCAATTCCACTTACGTTACTCCCTCTCTTCTGGTTTATCTCCTTCAACTTACAAAGCAATTTCTTGCCAGTAAGGATCCTTGTTTCCCGTGCGGGTAGCGAAGGTGCAGCTGCTCAATCATCATCACTATGGTTAAGGTACACATATACGCTTTCAGCAATTATGGGCACAGTCACGCCGTTTAATCTCGCAACTCTAAATGAAGAAACGAGGCTAGCTTCATGTCTTATACTCATACTCATGTTGGTAACATTAACATATTCTGGCTTAATACGAAAAAACTCAGCAGATCTATTTGTAGCGACCATAACCCTGCCCGTCTTTGCTCTCATGCCATTTCTTTCACCTTACCAAGTACTTCAACTATACGCCTTCGGTCCAACAACCTTTCCTCTAATACAAATTCTAGTTGCAAGGTCAATTCATACAGTTTACAATTCAGCTTGTGTCGCCCTCAGAAACGTCAAACTTAACCATCATCCAATTCAATCATCACTCAGAGTTTTCATTTCGCTCGCAATCATATCTCTTCTAATAGTCCCCATTTACATGACAAGTCTTTTCCAAGCCAACGACATTATGCTCAGAGGCTACGGCCTCCAACTGGTTAACGATGCCTCAAACTACTTAGATATCAACACCATGCCTAGCGACATAGTTTTCATCGATCCATCACCTAGACTAGGTTTTTTGGGTGCTCATTTACGAAATGTGCCCATAAGAGGACTTAATCCCGACTTAAACTTAACGTCTTTACACAAGCTAATTTTGGCTAATTCAATAAGAAACGCTTATTTCGTGTTTGATGCGCAAAGCCCCTACTCTCTTGAAGCTTCGTTTAGATCCATATTTCCCGAAACCGAAACAGTTTACGTTGTTAAAAACAACCTAGATGAGTCTGTTATCAACATCTACAAGTTAAATATGTCGACAAGAGCCGTAGCCATTATCAATCCATCTGACGAAACTCTAGATCAATTCGAATACTGGGCATTCAGAGTTAATCCTCCGAAAGTTATCATTTATAATCGATATTTGGCTTTTGCAATATTCGGCACCACAATAAACGATAAATTGACTGTGGATAGAATTGCCCTAGCAATGTACGATACCTGGTTTACAACAGCCTTTCATGTGCCTTTTTGGTTCTATTCTATCAATGGAGTTACACCCAAAATCTCCTTAGAACAATTGATGGTGGATAATTCGACGTTCAATGATTTAATAGCTAAAATCCCTCTCTCAGAAAATATAATTCCAGCTGGGTTCATTTCAATAAGTCTTGGGGCGGAAGGAATTAAGGATGCCACATATCTTTTGAGCATCGTTGTGAGTGATAAGCCCTATGTAATAATGAGCCACAACTCAAAAGCTACAGATAGCGCCGCCGACATATCCTTCAGCCTAGAGTTTGGCACATGGGTACATCAATGCATGACTTATTACCCCGAATTTATAGTGAGTCCATCTAAAATACATATGTACGTACCAAATATGTCAAATTATAGCGTCAGCCAATTAATCCCTTATGATAATGCTACTGTCACTTTAAGCATGAACCAGAATAATGACCAAGAAAGGTTCATAGCTTTCGGATCCTATAATTATGCAGACAGAGTTCTATTTCTTTCAGCAAATAGACCATACGAGTTGACCATAGGAGCGGGGGAGAAGCGTAAAATAGGCGATGAAATTATCTACATTGGCCCCCGTGCTACTCTATCGTTCAAAGCTCCCGCTAATTCAAACGTGATTAGCATCTTAGGTGTAGTTTTGACAGACACGTTGATTGATGTCAATGGGAACCAAATACCTGATGTTTTCGAAGAAACGGGTTCTAACGTTATATGGGATTTAAACACATCGCTACCGAGCCTCATCAAGAACGCCTATGAAACATTAGGTTAGAGGTAAACTCCATTGACACTTTCGATAATTGTTCCGGCTTACAACGAAGAAGGCAGCATTAGTGAGGTTATCAATAGAGCTCTACGGGGCTGCAGTTTGTGGCAGTGCGAAGTTATTGTCGTTGACGATGGAAGTACTGACAACACCGTAAACATAGTTAAGCAATGTTCAGCAAATGACCGCAGAGTAACCGTCTTGGAGCATAAAAAGAATCTTGGCAAGACAGCCGCCGTTAAAACTGCTATGGTCCACGCCAAAGGCGAAATAATCGCTCTCATCGACGCAGATTTACAGTACGACCCGTCTGAGATACCTAAGCTCATTCAGCCTATAGCTAGGGGTGAGGCCGACATAGTGAACGGTTGGCGGGTCAAGCGCTCAGACTCCTTAACACGTAGGCTTGCGTCTAGGGCGTACAACTGGCTTGTTAGAAGGTTGTTCCATGTCAAAGTCAAAGATAACAACTCTGGCTTTAAGGCGTTCCGTAAAGAGGTTCTCAATGAACTCGCCTTTAAGCTAAGAGGTGAGCTTCACAGATTTGTTATCCCTCTAGCACATTACGAGGGTTATAGGGTTATCGAGGTTCCTATAAGCCATAAGCCGAGGCTTTTTGGAAAAGCCAAGTACGCCTCAATCAGTCGCCTTATGACTGGTTTAATGGATATAATAGCCTTAAAGTTGGCATTAACCTTTCAAGAGAAACCGATGAGGCTCTTCGGGTCAAGCGGAGGTCTATCAGCTTTGGTAGGGCTCATCATCGGAATTTACTTGCTGTACTGGAAATTTGTTTTAGGACTACCACTAACACCTAGGCTACCTTTACTTCTCTTAGCCTCTCTCTTAATAATAGTAGGTCTGCTATTGTTCCTTTTAGGATTCCTTGCCGAAATGATTGCATCATTAAGGGAAGAGATTAAACGAAGAAAATGACTAAAGTCGACCTCAACGAAATAAAGACGCTCATACGAAGTAAATGTCTAACTCCAAACCAGAATCTCCGAAAATATCTAACACGCAACCCAATCAAACACAAACTCATTGAAAACTTCATCGGTGAGATAGTTCAGTTGTTGTTAACGCTAAAGTTTCAGGTGATGGTTGATGTAGGCTGTGGTGAGGGAGAAATTCTCTATTATATCAACAAGCACAATTCCAAGGCTATAACACTTGGCGTTGATACATCGATTGAAGTTTTGCACCTTGCCCGAGAGATTCTTGGATCAAACGTAGACCTTGTGTTAGCTGATGCATGTAACCTCCCCTTCAGAAAAGTCGATGCCGTCATGGCTATAGAACTACTTGAGCACCTGTCTCACCCTAAAATCGCTAAAATCGCCATAGAAGAGATGGTCCGCGTAGCTGATCATGTATTAGTCACAGTTCCATATAGTACACTTTACAATACAGCAAATTTGCTATCACTGAAGAACATCCAAAGCCTCGGCGACGATCCTAACCATAAGACTGCATATGACTTGGAGAAGCTGAAACAATTGTTAGCCCCACTTCACATATTGGTAATAAAAAGAGTTGGCGTGTGGGTGTTAGCCCTAGCTCGCGTTAGAAAAAATAAGAGTGCATAATGAGCCATGCGTATAGCTCAGGTCTGTAGGGCCTTTCTACCTGTTCGAGGCGGCATGGAAACCCACATATACAACTTGTCGAAGGCTCTCGTTAAACGCAACCACGAAGTTACAGTATACACGACAACAGCCTTCCTTAAGGACGCCTCAGCCTGCCCAACAGAAGAAGTTGTCAATGGAATAAACGTGAAAAGGTTTAAAGCTTTAGCCAAGCTGGCTGGATACTGGTACGCCCCATCGCTTAAAAACGCTTTACTCAAAGACGAAACGGACATCATCCATGCTCATTCCTACGCTGGCTACTGGATTAATGCTGCCACTAAAGCTAAGAAGGTAAAAAGAACCCCACTCATCCTAACACCTTACGCCTTCTACCACACAAGCACCCACATATTGTTAAAGAGGACATACGACGCATTCATGGGCAAAGAATCCTTGAAAAAAGCTGACGCCCTGATCGTTTTCACGGAGCTTGAGAGGGAAATGTGTCACAAGAGAGGAGTAAATCAGTCCAAGGTTTTCGTCATACCTGAAGGCGTTGACCTAGAGCTTTTTAATCCTAATGTCTCACGGAGAAACATTAAAGATAAGTATGGCTCAGAAGATAAAATTATCCTTTACATAGGGAGAATAGACACCAACAAAGGCCTTGAACATCTCATAGAGAGTATGCCCATCATTCTAAAGAGAGTCCCAAACGCTCTACTTCTAATCGTTGGCAAAGATTGGGGGTTCAAAGCGATACTCGAACGGTTAATAGTGAGAAGGGGAATTGGTCAAAGAGTTTTCTTCATTGGTGAGGTTAGCCACGAGGAAACTCCGAACTTTTACGCCGCCTCCAATGTCTTAGTGTTACCGTCTGCTTATGAGTCTCAAGGGCTTGTGCTATGCGAGGCTATGGCATGTGGTAAGCCCGTAATCGCCACAAGGGTTGGATGCATTCCCGGCATAATTAAGGACGGGTGGAACGGCATCCTCGTGGAATATGGAAGCCCCCATCAGCTCGCAGAAGCCGTCATAAAAATCCTAACCGACGAAAGCTTGGCGAAGAAGGTTGCATTAAACGGATACCATTACGCAACTGAAAATCTAGCCTTAGACATAACGGTTGAGAAGATAGAATCCGTTTATGAGATACTGAGCAGGAGGTAAGCATTGATGAAGCCTATTGATCCACAAAACTTAATCTGCCCTGATTGTGGAAGCAGTTTATCGTACAAAGATCGCTATATCTGTAGTAAATGCGATAATCAATACCAAATAATCAACGGCGTTCACATATTGTTGCCAAGCAAGCTCAATGAATCCAAAAAGAGAGAAAATGAGTACTGGCTCAAGTCAGATGTAGATGGGCTTAAGGCACCAGCATGGAGAGCTCTAATTCACAAAGGGAACGACATAATCTTCTTCCACCATGAAATAATACCCAAGTACAGCTTTCACGGGAAAGTCCTTGAAATTGGCGCCGGCATATGCTGGGCCAGCGCACTAATCAAGAGCCACTTTAATTGCGAGATTTACGCAAGCGATGTAAGCATAAACGCGTTAACAAAGGGGATTGAGGTTTCTAGGCTCATGGGAACCAACATAGATTACTTCGTGGCACTAGACTGCGAAAACATCCCATTTGCTGACAACTTTTTCGATTGCATCTTAGGCATAGCTATATTGCACCACCTATCCGATCCTATGAGAGCACTTAAAGAGATTAGACGTGTTCTAAAGCCAGGAGCCTTCTATCTCGGGATCGGCGAGGAAATGGCCGATTCATTCTTAAAACCCGTCTACAGAAGAATATGCAAGGTTGAGGAAAGAGCTAGAGAATTAGGGATAATTGAAGCAACATACTCTTATAGCGAATGGAACAAGATGCTAGAATCCACTCAGTTCAGAAGCTATCATATCTCACTATACAAAGACGACAAATACAGATTTAGTTTCCTTCGAAAAGCATATTACAAAATCGCAAAGCACATTCCCGACATCTTTCTGAAAAATGTTTTATCAAGCATACACATATACGTCGAGAAATAAGCAGTGCACCCAATGGAACCCTTACTTCACTTCACCATACCATTCCTCATACTCTTAGCAATTGGCTTCAAACCTGTTAAAGCTTTCATATATTCCATGATAGCTTTAACACCCGACTTGGACATCTTCTTTTGGCATAGGCTTTCTACCCACGCGCCACTCCTAATCTTATCCCTATTAATTCTCAGTTTATGGATAACACGCCTTTTCAAGCCCAAATACTTCAACATCATTCTGCTTGCTTTCGTAATGATCTTCATCCACATATTCCTAGACGTCTTCACAAATTATGTCGCAATCGCTTGGCCATTTTCAAACCTAGCGGTAAAAGTGGTCTTAGAAGCCACAATGGACCCCTCAAAGCCAGCTTCCTCGCTTAATAGCATTGTTCGATTAGAATGGGCGAACATCCAAGACATTCCAAGATCCTACGAAACTTATGTAATAAGCGGTATCGGGGTGGGAGCAATCGTTCTCACAATACTTGCTTTCACATGCCTAAAATTGAAGGATAGAATCAAGCTTTCTTCACATTTAAAATTTATCAGCCAACACGTAACATAATCGACGGAGACTTGAACTCTGAATTACATAAAGGTGTTAAGACCCGATGCCCTGTTTATCTTAGCCCTAACTGCGACAATTTTGATGGCTATAATCAAAGGCTTTAATGCCTTATCCTCCAATACTTGGCTCGTGCTCACTATGGGAGCGATATGCTACCTTATTGGGATAAAGGTGGGCTCCATCTTTTTAAAAAATCGTGGAAAAAGCTTCCTAAAGCTCCTTTCATGCATCGTCTTCATGGCGTCCTACGTACTCATCGCCTACTATCTATTTTCCAATTCCAGCTACCTAGCACTTCTCATTTCTCTACCAACAATATACATGGCTTACATCTTCAAACCGAACAAGTTTGGGTTAAAAACAAATACGTCTCCAAATAAGAGGCCTCTTAAACTCTTAGGCGTTATCGCACTCTCCCTAAGCCTTGCCTTATACGTTTCGCTCTTGTACACTGTAGGGCTTTTCAAATCCAAGTTCGAGTACCACGCTTCGCCTCTAAGAGACCTCTCACTCTCCATCTATCTCATCGGCTCACTAATGCTTTTAGAAAGCTCCACGTCAAGGAGAACCTTCTGGATCAAACTGTTATTTCTCTCCTTAGCCGCTGCGATGTTAGCATTCCTAGTCTCAAGCAGAATTTATTTGATGGCAACCGCATTATTGTTCGCTATTTACATTGTGCTCAAAAACAAAATATCAGCAAAGAAGCTACTTCCAGCGCTTACATTAACTATCATCATACTCTATGCATTAGCCGGAGAATTATTGTTTAACTACGCTCTTCAAGGGCTACATTACTTAGACCTTGTAGTAAATCGTACACCACCCGTGGGCAAAATGTTTGGAACATGCACTTTCAACGTAGTGGATTCAGGAGTCATCATCCACCAATACGTGCTGGACTCTTATCCTGAGATTTTCGGAAGCGAAGCAAAAGCAGGCAACATAGCGCTAGCTTCAACATGGCTCGGCTCCTCATACCTAGACTTCGGCTATATTGGGATCATATTTGCTTCAATGCTTCTAGGCATTAGCATATCCTCAAACCACAGATCTCTAATTAACCTCGGCAACGAGCAAAGCCTAAAACGAAGCCTTCTAACAATACAATACAGCGCAAACCTAACATACACACTAAGCCTCATCCACATCACGCTAAACCTACCAATCATCATCGCAACACTACTATCCCTTCACTTAACATTAATGATCAAACGCATTTAGCCCGATCCACAAACAATTTCTCAAACCCTCCAATCAAAAATGAAAAACATAACGGTCAGAGCACCCAAACTAACAACCAAAATCTTAAGAGGAGTCATCAAGTTCAAAGCTGGAAGACCATCACTTCTCTTCGCTGTTTACATAGTAACTAGCAGATGTAACATGAAATGCGACTTCTGCGACTGGTGGAAATTAAACTTTCCTGAACTACGACTAAAAAGGCTATAATCGCCATAGACCAAGTTTGCCACCTAGGAGTTTCATTCTTCCACTTCAGCGGCGGCGAGCCAATGCCACGCTCTTTAAAAACAGTAAAGCCTCAGACATTGCAAACGCCTTCGACGTAATCACGGTCTCCACAGACGGCCCAAGAGAAATCCATGACAAACACAGAGGCGTAAACGGAAGCTTCGACAAAGCTATTGAAGCCATAAAAGTGTTAAAGGCTTACAAAGTGAGAGAGTTCATAGAACAACTCCAAGGTCTCGTCGACTTCACTGCAATCCAACCCATTCACCCTTACCCAACTCTACTCAAAAACAAACTTTCAACTAAAGCGGCGTTGAACATCACAAATTATTTATTAAAACTCAAGCACGAACATCCTAACTTTGTGGTGGTACCCAGCGACATCATTAAAGGCTTCGAACCATTTTTGAAGGAAAGTTAGCTAAAACATGCCACGCCGGAGAACTTCACATAGCTACAGACCAGATGGGCAGGCTACTAGCCTGCACTTCTCGAATAGACATAGTGCTCGGCAACACGCTAACGCATTCAGCTAAGAATCTCCTAAGAGAAAAGACAAAGAATCCAGAATGGCTCAAAGTCTCCACATGCAAGGGATGCTGACTCGAATGCAGTGCACAAGCTTCAATAACCCTACAAAGGTCAATTAGAGAAGCCCTCTCTTTTATTGGTATTTCATTCTGATTTGTCCCTCGATAAGGCCTAGAAGACGGGTTAACTGAACTAGCAGAATGGGCTAAAACTCATGGATGGGGTGCAGTAGACCTCTTTGAAAAGGCGTTACGCGAACTTAGAGAAAAGCACCTTGCAGCCTAAAATGATCAAGAGAGTAGTCATTCCAGCTGCTGGCTTAGGTACTAGGTTGCTATCCGCAACCAAGGAGCAACCCAAAGAGATGATGCCCATCTTTGGTAGGAATGATCCCAATGACTTATGCGTTAAACCCCTCCTTCAGCTCCTCTTTGAGCAGCTTTACGGCTTAGGCCTCAGGGATTTCTGCTTCATCGTCGGCCGAGGCAAAAGGGCTATCGAGGATCATTTTACTCCAGACCGTGAGTTCATAGGACAACTTAACAATGAGGGAAAGAATAAACTGGCCTCCGATCTCGAAGCTTTCTACGATATGGTTAAAAGCTCAACCATAATCTGGGTCAACCAGCCCGAGCCCAGAGGCTTCGGCCACGCCGTCCTCACGGCTAAACCATTTATCGACAATCAGCCCTTCCTCGTCTGCGCCGGAGACACCTACATCATCTCCCACAATGGCGACCATATCAAGAGACTTGTTGAAGCCCACTTTAAGCACAAAGCCGACGCCACCTTACTCCTCCAGTACATGGAGAGCCCGAGGGGTTATGGAATAGCTGAAGCAAAAGAGGTAAAGGATCGTGTTTTCAAGGTCAAGAGGGTCATTGAGAAACCCGAGAAACCACCATCCAACCTAGCTATAATGCCTATCTACATATTCAACCCCATGATAATGAAAGCCCTAGATAAAACCCCACCAGGCTTCGGAGGCGAGATCCAGCTTACCGACGGCATCCAAAAACTCATCGATACGGGCCTAAGAGTGTACGCAGTAAAGATGAAGGAACACGAGATAAGGTTAGACATCGGAACACCCGAAACCTACTGGGAAGCCCTAAGCTTATCATATAAGTATTTTAAAGGTGAGCCCAATGTTAAACCGTATAATAAAAAATGATGTCAACATTATTCTGGGGAAACTGGATCCCAACACCTTTAAAGAAAAAAGGATGCTAATAACAGGTGGAGCAGGTTTCTTGGGTTGCTGGCTCTGCGACACCCTAGTATCTTGTGGCTCCAAAGTCTACTGCATCGACAACTTCTCCACAGGCCTCAAAACAAACATAGACCACCTTCTTGGCTTAAGGAACTTCCACCTCATACAAACAGAAGTAGAGAAAATAAGCGCTGACCTAGGAAAGTTTGACTTGATAATGCACTTCGCCAGCAGAGCCTCCCCAAACGACTATCAAAACTACCCCATCCAAACCCTAACCGCCAACTCCATCGGAACCATGAAGACCCTAGAATTGGTAAGAAACTTCAACGCAGTTTTCATCTACGCATCCAGCTCCGAGGTCTACGGGGACGCAGAAGCCATCCCAACCCCTGAGAACTATTGGGGAAAGGGCAACCCGATAGGATCGAGAAGCTGCTACGATGAGGGAAAGCGCTTCGGAGAGGCTCTCTGCACAGCGTACCAAAAGCAACATGGAGTTGATGCCAGAATCGCGAGGATTTTCAACACCTATGGCCCCAGACTAAGGGAGGAAGGAAGCTACGGCAGAGTAATCTCAAGATTCATAGCCCAAGCCTTAAGGGATGAAGACATCACGGTGTACGGCGACGGCTCCCAAACTAGGTCTTTCTGTTACATAACCGACGCCATCCTTGGAATCCTCAAGTTCGCAACAAGCCTCAAAGCCAAAGGGGAAACCATCAACATAGGAAACCCCTTAGAAACAAGAATAATCGACTTAGCGCACTTAGTGAAAAGGCTAACCAACAGTGGCTCAAAAATAACCTTCCATCCTCTGCCTGAAGACGACCCAAAAAGGAGAAGCCCAGACGTCACCGAAGCCAAGCGTCTGCTAAACTGGCAACCTGAAGTCCCCCTTGAAGAAGGGCTCAACAAAACCATAGAATGGTTCAAGTTTAAACTCAGGCTTGAAACAAGGGTTTAAAAAATGACCACATACAACATCTCAATTGTGGGAACAGGCTACGTCGGCCTATGCACAGCAGTTGGATTTGCAAACAAAGGCTACAAAACCATAGCATCAACCCACAACCAGGAAAAAGCAACATCAATAAACAAAGGCATCCCTCCATTCTACGAACACTGCCTGCAGGAACCACTGCTAAACGCTGTAAGCAATGGATACCTCAAATGTGTGATAAACCGTGAAGAAGCCGTCCTAAATACGGATATCACATTCATTACTGTAGCCACCCCTAGCCAGCCCGACGGAAGCATTGACCTAAGACACATCAAAAACTCCGCAATCGAAATCGGAGAGGCCCTTAACAAAAAAGATACGTATCATTTAGTGGTGGTAAAGAGCACGGTTGTGCCGGGTACCACAGAAAAAGTGATTAAACCTCTCCTAGAAAAACATTCAAGCAAACACTGCGGCTCTGAGTTCGGCTTATGCATGAACCCCGAATTCCTGCGCGAAGGGTCAGCCCTTCACGACACCCTACACCCCGACCGCATCATCATCGGCGAACACGACAAAAAATCCGGTGACACTCTCGACGCCCTATACAGAGATTTCTATGGTGAAGAAACACCCCCAACCATCAGAACCAACCTCCCCACCGCAGAACTTATAAAATACGCCAACAACGCCTTCCTAGCCACAAAAATAAGCTTCATAAACTTCATCGCCAACCTCTGCCAAAAAATCCCAGAGGCAGACATCAAAACCGTAGCAAAAGGCATGGGTCTAGACAAAAGAATCGGACCATTATTCCTCAACGCCGGACTAGGCTACGGAGGATCATGCTTCCCAAAAGACGTCAAAGCATTAATAGCCTACTCAAAAAGCTTAGGCTGCAACCCAGAACTCTTGCAAGCCGTAGAAAACATCAACGAATTCCAACCCTACAAAGCAATAGAACTATGCAAAAACTTCCTCGGCAATCTAAAAAACAAAAAAATAGCCGTCTTAGGCTTAGCCTTCAAACCAAACACGGATGACATGAGAGAAGCCCGATCCATACCAATCATAAACCAACTTCTAAAAGAAGGCGCAAACGTCACCGCCTACGACCCAGCAGCCATCCCCAACACCAAAACCATATTCAAAAATAAAATCAGATATGCATCTTCAGCTATTGAATGCTTGAAAGACGCCGACTGCTGCATCATCGTAACTGAATGGGAAGAATTCAAAAGACTCAAAATGGAAGACTTCACCCAAAACATGCGCCAACCCATCCTAATCAACGGAAGAAGAGTCTACAACCCAAAAGAGTTCAGCAAAAAACTTGAATTCGCAGCCATAGGACTTGGAAAATAAAATGAGCAACAATAAATTCCCCAATACGCACAGGCAAGAAACATAGCCTGGAAACACAACCTCCACGTTAAAGACAACAAAATAACCTGCACACAAAGAGAAGCATTCAAAATCGAGAGAGGACAATTCATAGTTTCCATGAGTTCGTCCGTCCTATCCCAAAAAGAAACAAAACAACTCACAGAACAAATCCTCCAACCATACTTACAAAGAATAAAGCCCAGCCAAATTTGAAGTCTCGCGCGAGCGTACGGCATGGTTCAGCATTCTCCTAACTCCTTTATTCTCGGCTGCTGAGACATGGTTTACCATTCCCGAATCTAGTTTTGGGTATGATGAAAGTTATGAAAAAAATTGTTAACGTAACGCCAACTGTCAACAAGATTTGGGTGGTTGTATTCCAGAAACCAAAAATTTGATAAAAAATCATCCATGTCCATTCGCCTTGAGGGAACCCTCTGTTCCATACTGTAAAGAAGATTAAATCCTGTCCAGCTGAAAGCACAAAACCTTCTAAGACAAAAATTAATTTCCAGTCCCGAGTCCAAAGGTATAGAAGTAAAAGTATCAGCTGATAACTTAATGCGTATTGCAAAGCGTATTCTTGATACCATCCATAAGAAAACTGTAAGCCGTACTCATATAGCGTTTTGTTAACTAGAAAATCAAGTTTCGTGAGAATCAATACTGCGGAGAGGAACAGGATTAAGGATTTCAGTCTGTCAGCATTTCTTCTCGCAATGGTTTTCAATTGTTCGTCCACGCCAAGCTCATTCATGGAGAAAGCGCAAGGCAGTCTATAAGTTAGATTTCAACTCCGGAAATATTATTAGAAGTGAACTAATATTGGTTTTCCAATGAGAACTCAGGGCTATGCGTATGGTTTCGCTTCTCTCAGATGAAGTGAGAGCCGCGTTTTATTAGACAACGTAGTAGTCGATGACTTTTTTCATGCTTTTTGGCGCAGCCTGCTTCATGGCAAGCTGTTTCAATATCTTTATCATCTGAGGCTGAAAACGAGCTATGTCGGTCAACGACACCAAACCTACAAGGCGTTTTCCCTCAACCACCGGCAACTTCTTGATCTTCATCTGAAACATCAATCTCACAGCCTCTTCCAGATCCGTGCTTGGCTCTACAACAACCAATGGACTCGACATAACGTCTTTCACTTTGATTTTTGCTGCGTCTTTCGCTTCTGCAATTACCCTTTTCAAGAGGTCTCTCTCGGTTATTATACCCATAGCCTTCTCCTCTCTAACAGCGATTAGACAGCCTATCTCAAACTTGTTCATGACCTCAGCTGCCTCTTTAACAGTTGAATTTTCATCTATGGTTATTACCTCCTTCACCATAACATCCTCAACCTTCAATGACACACCGCTTTCCGCTTTTTCCTCATCTGTCACCAAAACCACCAACTTCCTTTATCATTCAAAACTTCATATAAATCAATTAGTGCGCAGAAGCTTATCTTGGCACAAACCAACCAACCTGCTAACAAGCGTTTCAACACGCTTGCCACCAGGAATTTTCGCCCGCTCAAACTTCTCCTTAGGCTTAGTGAACGGTCTAGTCGCGTCAACACCCATCTTACTCGTCAAACCAGTCTCCTGATCAGCAGAAGAGTCCAACGTCGAACCACGCACATTATCTATGATAATGAGATCTTCGCTGGCTTGGAAACGAGTCGCAATAGCCCATTCCACATCAGAAACATCAAACACGTTAATGTCGGAATCAACAACCACCGCATGTTTTAGGCTTGGATGCGCTGCAAAAGCAGCCAACAAGGCATTCTTCCCGTCACCGTCAAGCTGTTTTTCAATGGATATTATAGCGTGAAGCCATCCGCCGCCGCCAACCGAGAGATTAACAGCACATATCTTCGGTACAACCTTTGAAACAGCCTCCCAAATCAGAATTTCATGAGGCAAACCCATCAAAAGCCTATGTTCGGCTCCAGAGGGTAAAAGCGCCTGATAAACATAGTCTTCCAGGTGCATGACACCCACAACTTCCACAACCGGCTGTTTTCTCTGGATGTCATAGGTTCCAGTGATATCCACGAGTGGGCCTTCAACAACCTCTCTTGTCGCAGAGATTTTGCCTTCTAAAACCAATTCAGCCTCTGCCGGAGCGTAAGCATCCACATTTTCGCACTCAACCAAGCGGAGGCCACCATCCATTAAGGCGTTTGCAACTCCAAATTCGTTCATGCCGAAGGGAACAGGCGAAGAAGCCGCTAGCATAACCGCTGGATGAACACCAATAGAAATGGATACTTCCAAGTCTTTACCAGATTCCTTTGCCATCTGCCACAGTTTGAAAAGATGCCGAGGAACTAAACGGATCGCCAAACGCTTCTTGTCCAAAACCTGAAGGCGATGCACAGACACATTCTCAGCCTTTCCATCAACACTCTTCGCATACACAACCGCCGAAGTAACATATGGACCCGCATCCCCCTCAAAGTGTGTTAAAACCGGAATCTTACGTAAGTCATTTTCAGTGACTTCCTTCACCGCTCCATCCCTGACGATTTTCGGCTTTTTTGGTGAACGCCAAGCCTCTGTCAACCTTCGATAGAGCCCATTTTGGTCAACGCTAAGTGCCGCACAAATCCTCTTTCGAGTCCCGCAAACGTTGGCCACAACCTTTGTTTCATAATCCTTTACATTTTCAAACATTAGAACTGGACCATCATTGTCAAAGCTCTTCATGATAAATGGAACTTCAAACTTTGTGGACACACAATCTTTCACATGTAAAACTTCCTTTTCTTTCTTCATCTTTTTAAGAAAACCTCTAAGACTCATGATGTCGCACCCTCTTTCTCCATTTCAGCATGGACAACCTTTTCAATCAGCTTCATAAAAACTGATTGAGCACGCATTTCGTCGATCGTTTCTAAATAAATGGAAACCAACGCTATCTTTTGCTTTCTCGAAGCCATGTACTCGGCGAACATGCGAGCTGAAATCGCGTTCTTATCGCCCAAAAGAACAGAAGATGACACTGGTCCAATCATATCCCTTGGTTTCGGAACTGCAATCGCCAGCGTTCCGAGTTTGTCTTCTCTTTCGCTCAGCAGAATTAAGCAGGCGTTTCTCGTTTCCACGTATACCGCTAGAAAATGAATGTTTTGCTCAATTATCTCGTCTTTAACAATCTTCGCGCGTTCCATTGTCAAGTCTCCATCGCTTATTTATAGCTTCACGTATTCACTATTTATTGTTTTCAAAAGGCGATGCAACAAATGGCTGAAAACCGTGCGCAAACAATCCTGCAAACACTCCGAAAAACTTTCACGATGCCAAAATGGTTGACCTCAAACAGAGATCCATTTGAAACATTAATTGTAACAATAATCTCGCAGAACACTGCTGGCAGAAACACGGCAAAAGCCTTCGAAAACCTTTCGAAGCGATTCAAAATAACACCCGAAGTACTGGCGAACGCCGAAACAAGCCAAATTGAAGAATGCTTGAAAGTGGCTGGCCTATATAGAAACAAAGCCAAAACAATAAAACAAATCTCAAAAACAATCCTTGAAGAATTCCACGGCAACCTAAGCTCAGTCTTGTCGCAGTCCTTAGATGAAGCAAGGAAAACGCTTCTGCAATTTCCGGGGGTAGGCCCCAAAACAGCCGATGTTGTCTTGCTTTTCTGTTCAGAAAAACCAACAATCCCTGTAGACACTCACGTTAACCGTGTAGCAGAAAGGCTAGGTTTAGCGCCCTTAAACGGAGACTACGAAACTGTTCGCAAATCCCTACAATCAATTTACGATCCAAAAGACTATTTGGCGGTCCACGTGTTGCTGATTTTGCTCGGTAGAAAGTACTGCAGGGCTAGAAATCCTTTATGCAAGGAGTGCCCAGTGAACACGCTTTGCCCATCAAAGCAGTTGTAAGGTAAAAACGAGAGTTTGTTCAAATATGGGAACTTGGTGTTTCCTCAAAAAAGTTTCCTAAAATTAATGAACTCCTCTTGGCTTTCTTCTGTTGGAGCCGGAATTTCTTTCAAGTTTTTGTCTAGTTTGACTTTTCCCAGAGAAACTATTGAAATTTCCTCGGAAACTGGGGTGAAAATCTTTAGGTTTTTCCTGGCGTAGTCGACTTCTTGTAAAACACCCATTCCAAGGAACTTCTTTTCGGCACCGTATAAAGCTACGAGTAAATTTTCTTCCTCTCCCTTCCTAACGACAACAATCCTTTTCTTCGTGAATTCTTCCGCTTTCTTTATGTTGTCTTCGCTGATCCAGCGTCTCTTACCAATGACTATGCAAATTCTATCCCTTAGTTCCGCAAAATGCAGGGGTTTCATTCCCAAAAGCTCGTAGATTTTTCTCGCTTGCATGGTGTCTCCATGGGTTCTACCCAAGCCAAGCAGCTCGTTTTCTTCGATTTTTAGCCAGCTCAACGGAAGAGATTGAACTTTTGCGTTCCTTAAGTATTTTATATATCCGAGCTCCCTTAAGCTTCTGCGCTTTTCTCTGCTTCTCTGTCTTATAGCTGAAGGAGAATCAACGACGACTTTCCTAAATTTTTCAAGAGCGTTTATCAGAGGGGTTAATTCGTCTTTTTGTTGAATGCAGAAAATCATGTCTGGGTTAAGTTCCTCAACAAGTTGAGCCTTGTAGTTGACGGCTTCCTCCCCCTCGACCCAGCCGTCGGTATTTATGATAATAAAATCTGGATTAATGCTTGAAATGTCCTTTTTTAGCGAGGTCAAACCTTCGATTACTTTGTTGATGGCTGTGCTTGGTGAGGTAACACCTACAAAGAAGGCATTTTTCGCTTCTAGGTTAAATAAGTCCGTTATTGGCTTCGTTACTAAGGCGTAGGCAACGGTGCACGGTGGCCCTATGTCGGATTGCCCTAAATCTCCATCCAAAATGGCAACTTTCTGCTTTTCGCGCAGCAGTTTATTTATTAAGTATGTGCAAAAACTAGTCTTTCCAGAGTCAACGGTGCCCAGCACCATTGCGGTGACAGGCTTTGTTTGAAAATTCAGCATTCCTTCAAACGATTTAATCCATGAGGGTGGAATGGTGTTGCCATCCACTTCTTCGACGTTCGCATTTTCTCCCAACGAAATGTTAAAAGTCGCTTTTTCCTCCACTGCAAAAGGTAATCGCTTGCCTTCACGTATCACAACCTTGCTTGTGCTACCTATTATAGAGCCAAAAACTTCAACTCTGCCTGAAATCACCATGACAGATGCTGGTCCGTCGACTAAGAGAGTTTTACCGTTTTCAACTGTTGGATTCATTAGTCTTCCTCCGTGGGAACGTGTGTCCATTTCTTCCTGCTATTATTATGGCTGAAACGATGTCCCTCAATCCTCTTCTGTGCTTGGTTTGATTTAGGTAGCGGTCTGTTCCGACTTCGCTTACACTCTCTAGCGTTACATTTAAAGATAACGCGTCATCCAAGACTCGTAAAAGTTTTTCTTTGTATGCAAGGACTCCGTCGCCAACCTTCACCGAAACCGAGGTCACTAGTGTTCTCTCAAGGTTATTTAGGACGTTCTTTACCTTATCTAATGTTTCTTCGATGCTAAAGCAGTTTTCTGTTTCAATGACTTTTCCATCCGCCAGAACCGCCAATCCAAAGACTTCTCCAGGGTCTACGCCTATAACGATTTTCTCATAATGGTCTTTTCCCTGAAGAATCTGTAATGCTTCATTTATCAACGCTTCCGGTTTTAATCCTTCTCGATAAGCCAAGATTTTTTCGTGGTTTATTAAATGCTGCTCCTCTTCGGTGGTTATAACAACCTTGATTTCTATGGGGATGGAATCGTTGGGGATTAAGCTTAGAAACGGCATGTTCTTCCTCTTCAACTCGCTAACAATTAAATAATAGGCCTTTCCTGAAACCGTTGCAACAGCAATCTTCGCTCTCATACCGTTTTCCTATTTGTAGGGGGCGTTTAATCACAAAAGAAATTATTAGTTTGGTGGTTTATATTCCTTGATGTGTCGTAACTGTGCTAAAGATTCCAATAGGCTGTGGAACGATTGACAAAGCTCTAGAAGGAGGTATCCAATCAAAAAGTATTAACCTAATCTATGGAGATGCGGAGACTGGAAAAACCACTCTAGCTATGCAATGTGCCGTAAACTGTGCGAGGCAGAGCTACAAAACATTATTTCTCGATTGCGACGGCACATTCTATGCTCAGCGGCTGTCCCAAATAGCTTCCAAAAGCTTCAAAGAAATCGCTGAGCTGATAATTTTGATGAGACCTAACAATTTTCGTGAGCAAGCGCTAGTGATAGACCGGTTAACAGACTATATAACCAAAAATTTCGGGCTCCTCGTTGTCGACACCATCACATCACTCTATCGCGCCAAAATCGCAGAATCTCCGGAGAAAACATTTGAGCTGAACCGTGAATTAAACAGGCAGATAGCATTGTTAGCGCAGACTGCCAAAACCCAGAAAATCGCTGTTTTAATAACGAGTCAAGTTCGAAGCGTTTTTGATGAGGCTAGCGTAAGCATAGAACCTGTCGCTACAAGGGTTTTAAAATTTTGGGCCGACACGATAATCGCTGTGAAACCTACGGAAAATTCGCGAATAATTAGGGCTGTGTTGGAGAAGAACCCAAAGAAGATTAAGCCTCTAACTTGCCATTTAAAAATAGAAGAGACAGGAATACATGAATATTCAACTCGTTAACGGGTATGAAAATGGAGATAGCACTGCTAATTATTGAAGTGTTACAATTTATTTTTCCTGCGTACTGTGCAAACGCCATTCCGGTAATCACCGGTGGGGGACGCCAAATAGACTGTGGGAAAAAATTTTTTGATGGAAGACCGATTTTTGGAAAAAATAAGACTTTTCAAGGTTTCCTTTCTGGGCTACTTGTCGGAACAGCTGTTGGCTTCTTAGAAACTATATTTTTCGGTTATCCCAGCTTCTTTGGTTTGCTGTTATCTCTGGGTGCTCTGTTTGGAGACTTAGCTGGAGCCTTTCTAAAGAGAAGACTCGGGCTTGCCCCCGGAGAATTGCTGCCTGTTATCGACCAAGTTGACTTCATAGTGGGTGCAATTTTGTTTTCCCTTCCCTTACAAATTTTATCTTGGGAGCTTATCGTAATGGTGCTTATTGTAACTCCCCCGATTCATTTATTAACAAATTTTGCCGCGTACAAACTGGGCTTAAAAAATAATCCTTGGTAACTTTTCATCCGGCGAGTTTTATCTGTATTGTGGCTTCTAGGAATATGTATGCTAACAGTAGAAGAACAATCCCTACCAACAACATCATGTAGGCTTGTCTTGGCTTGTAAGCGTACCTTGTGCTTTGATATATGGTTATCAACCCAACAACGCCAAGTGCGTAGAGGATGGTGGCAACTATGCTGTCGGTTATGAACTGTTCTGATAGCTGGGGATACAAGAAGATGAAGCGTCCACCATAATAAACCGCTGGAAGCGGCTGCATTATCAAGTTATACAGTCCGCCTCCAAACAAAAATATGGCAATTGCGATGGCGATTATCGAAAGAATAAGAGTTGACGGTTTAGCCGTTGAGATTCTCCGGTAAAACCTATTTATTGAATAAGACATTGATGAAACTTTCCTCTTAACCGTCCGTGACATTTTGTTTTTCTCCGTTTCTGATTAAGTATTCCGCCACTTCCTTAGCCCATTCTCCAGTTAAAGGATTCTTAACAATCTCACTTAAATACTCTTTCCAAGATATTTCTAAGGCCCTTTTCCACACGTCATATTTTTTAACAATGCTCTCGTAGGCTTTCGTGTGCAATTCGCAATAACCCTTTTCGTCAGCGTCACTGCTGCATATTGGACATTTCAACTCTCTTCGTCCTTTCCTCTTTCAATGAACACTTTGGATTGAAGCATAGTGTCCATGGGCGTCTTCCCTTTATTCTGACCTGAACCACAGGCCAGCCGCATCCGCGGCAATTTTTCCCTAAGGGTCTGACTGTGCCTTTCTGTGGAAGTGGAAACGACGTTTTACATAATCCTTTGAAATAGTTTGTGCAGCCAACGAAGCGTTTGCCCGTTTTCCTTGAATACAGCGTCATGAGTTTTCCGGTATTACAAACGGGACATGTTCCAATTGTTCTTTCTTCGAGTCTTGCTCTTTTTATGGCGCTGCTTAATTGTTCGCCTATGGTTTTCTCTTTCCCTTTTAACTCTTCTACTACTGGTTTTAGGATTTCAACGGCTTCTATCAGAACATTCTCTCTATTTTCGCCGTTCACTTGAATCTTGTTCATTTTTTCTTCGAGTTCCTTGCTCAGTTTTATTGAAACAACGGCTGGGCAATATCTTTTTAGGACTTCGAGAACCTCAAAGCCTAAATCTGTCACAACCATTCTCTCGTCTCGAACATATTTCCTGTCATAGAGAGTCTGCATAATATCAGCTCTCGTCGCCTTTGTCCCTATTTCTGCTTCCTCCATCCTTCTGAGGAGGCTGCCAGGGTTGTATCGTGGCGGTGGCTTAGTGAACTTATCCTCCAAAATCACTTTTTTGACGTTGATGGCTTGTCCTTCTTTTATTGGGGGCAAGAGAACTTCTTCCGACCTTACGTAGGGTCCATAGAAGCGTAGCCAGCCTTCCCTTAAAGTTTGTCTCCCCCTTAGGTAGAAATAATGCCCATTCACATTTATGCAAACTCTCACGCTTTGTCTTATTGCTGGTTCACCGAAAACCGCCATAAACCTTCGGACAACGAGGCCCCAAATATTTCTTTGAGAGTCGTCCAGAACCCTTTCCGGCAATTTTCCAGTCGGATATACAGCTGGGTGGGCTGGGTCTTCTTTTTTTCCTTCGTTTGGTTTTAATTCTTTTTTTGCAAGGAGTTCCGCCGTGAGTTTCTTGTATTCAGGAACTCGGTTTAGGTTTTTTAGTATTGCCTCGTAGCTTATTGCTGGGGGGAGCTTCTGGCTGCTTGTTCTTGGGTAAGAGATTAAGGCGTCCAAGTATAGGCGTTGAGCGATGTTTGAAGTGCGCATCGGAGTATAACCAAAAAAGCTGTAGGCTTCGCTTTGCAGTGCACCCAAATCAAAGGGGGTTGGAGGCGTTTGTTGGAATTTTTTAACATCTATCCTCTCTACTTCACCGTTTTTTCCTTTACAAGCATCAACTACAGCATCTGCTTCCATTTTGGTTTCCATGAGTTTCTTTTCGTACCCCACTTCAAAAATCGAGCCGGCGATTTCAACCTCCGCCTTTATGCTCCAGTAAGGGGTCGGAACGAAACACCTGATTGCCTTTTCCCTAGCCGTGAGAAATCTGAGGGTTGGACCTTGCACTCTTCCTGTGCTTAATGTGGCGTATTTCCCGCTCCAATCTCTTGCCGCTATTGTCAAAGCCCGTGTGAGATTTACGCCGTAGAGCCAGTCAACTTCATGTCTTGCGCGCCCTGCCTCTATGAGAGCAAAATCCAGATGAGGCAGCAGTTCATCGTATGATTTTTCTAGTTCCTCCTTGGTTAGGGTGGAGTATTTCATGCGTTTAGAAACGGTCGCTTTATCGCCGCAAGCGTGTTTTAGTATGCAGTATCCGATGATGCTTCCTTCGATGTCGTAGTCACAGGCGTCGATAAACATGTCGGCGCTGTTTGCCAGTTTTGAGATGGTTTCCAGCCATGTGCGAATTTGTTTGGCGCCTCTTTCGGCGGCGTATCTTGGCACCCATTTAAAATTGAAGACAGGGTAGTAGTTTCTTCCGCTTCTTTCTTCAGCAACTGTGTATAGATGTCCCAAAGCGGGAACAACAACTATTTCGTTGTCTCGCTTTGCCACGTAATATGGTACGCCGTTGTCCTCCATTTTCTTAGCTTTCCCTTGGGTGTCGAGGGCTGAAGCTATTCTTTGCGCTGCGTCTGGCTTTTCTGTGATGATTAACGTGTACTTTCCCATATTAGCACATACCGCATAGCGTATTGGGAAACGTTTTCCAGAATTAAGCGTTACTTAGGATTAAAGGTTTCCGTGTCCCGAAGCACCAGTTAGCAAATTTGGGTAAGCAATTGATTAAATATGCCATAAGTGAGTGTCGAACGGTTCTGGCGGCGGCCAGCAGAGCCGCTATATGTAGGTTCAACTTCCACCCCGGCTTTTAGGCACAAACCCAGTCCGTGGGCAAACCCCCCCTCAATACTCTACAAACATATTTGGCTCCAAATAGAGGGGTCTACAACCGTTGCACACACAAAAGAACAAGCAACCAATAAATACACCGTGAACTCTTATTCCTCTACCGTTATGTGGAGTGGGTTGCCTTGCCCCAGCGTGTTGCGTGTCAACAATGTGGCTACATATTATACGACGGTGCCGAACTCAAACCTCCAGATGAAATTTTGCATCAACACAATGGGAAATGCCCAAAATGCGGCAAGAAACTTTCACTCATACCCCTTAACGTGGATGTAAAACCCATAAGATAAAAGCTGGGGGAAAGAAAATTTTGGCTGAGAAACCTCGTAGGACCCAACTTTATGGAGTGCATCGGCAAACGGCAAAAATGACGGCCTTCGCTGGTTTTGAAATGCCCCTATGGTATAAGGGCGTGATGCCTGAGCATTTAACGGTGCGGAACACCGTTGGCGTTTTCGACATCTCCCACATGGGACGTATAACAATCGAAGGTGCTGATTCTGCACCTTTCTTGAACCACGTTATAACAAACGACGTTTCTAGATTGTCACCCGGCAGTGCCCAATACTCAGTCATGTGCAATGGAAAAGGCGGGATAATAGACGACTTTGTAGTGTACAGGCTGGAAGAAGAAAAGTTCATGTTCGTTTCCAACGCGACCAACAGAAAAAAGGACTACGATTGGCTGGCTAGAAATGCTAAAAGCTTCAACGTAAAGATGAAAGAGATATCAGATGACGTAACGATGTTCGCAGTTCAAGGTCCAAACGCCGAAAAAACCCTGCAAAAAATTTCCCAAGAAGATTTGAGCAAAATTGAACGATTCAAGTGTGCGCGTTCACGTCTAGCAAATGTAGAAGTCTTACTCTCTCGAACCGGATACACGGGCGAGGACGGATTCGAGGTCTTCGTGTGGGATGCGTCGTTAACAAAACCAGATAACGCTATAAGGCTATGGAACGCCATCCTCGACGCTGGTGAGACCTTCCGAATAGAGCCGTGCGGATTGGGAGCAAGAGATACGTTGAGGCTTGAGGCGGGCATGTGCCTATACGGAAATGACATAGATGAGAACACAACCCCCTTAGAAGCTATGTTAAGCTTTGTGGTAAAACTCCAGAAGGACAACTTTATAGGAAAGGAAACCCTGCTAAAACAGAAAAATGAAGGAATCATGCGCAAGCGCGTCGGAATAAGAATGATGGAACAGGGAATACCAAGACCGGGCTACGAAATCTACAGCGCTGAAGGTGAGAAAATCGGGAGAGTAACCAGCGGAACGTTTTCACCTCTGCTCAAATGTGGCATCGGAATGGCTTACGTTCAAAAGCCCCATGCCCAAGACGGAAACATTGTCGGTGTGAAGATACGCGACAAATTTGCGAGTGGAAAAATAGTGTCATTCCCGTTTTACGACGCTGAAAAATACGGTTACAAACGAAAAGCCACTGGTTAACCGTAAGGAAAATAAAACACCTCGATAATCTGTGTAGGAGAGATGGAATCAAAATGAGGATCAAAAAAGTTCTGTCGAAGGAACGCATTGCCGGCGGTCTAAAGAGTTTAGGAAAACTGCGAATTAAAGTAAGCCACGGTTCAATCTTAACCTTTACGCCGTTGGTTGTCATTCTTTTCGTAGCTTTTAGCATGCGGATATTTCCGATGCGATGGGAAATACAAACAGGCGCACTGCACCTTTCAGAGTTTGACCCCTACTTTCAATATCGCTTTACAGAAAAATTGGTAAAGGACGGGTTTATTTCATGGGCTTGGCCCGTTCAATGGGTTGACCCGCAAAGGTGGCACCCTGATGGATTTAATGTCGCCGTAGCCGGATTTCCAGGATTACCTTTCACAGCGGCATCGCTCTACAAGATAATTTCAGCTCTTGGTGTAAACATCAAACTAATGGATTTCTGTGCGCTTCTTCCGCCTATATTTGGTATGCTAGCCTGTTTGGCGATTTATTTTTTGGGCAAGGACATTGGCGGAAAGCCTATGGGACTACTTGTAGCCCTCTTCTTAGCTCTGAGTCCTTCTTATATTCAGCGAACATCGGTCGGTTTCTTCGACGACGAAATAATAGGAATATTAGCTCTTTTATTGTTTATGATAATGTTTTTAAGGGCAGTTGAGGAAAGCAGACCAGTAACCTCATCTGCGAAATACGCGCTCGGTTCTGGAGTAGCCTTAGGATATTTCTGTTCTGGATGGGGTGCTGCATACTACCCCATCGGCGTTATGGTTCTCTTTGCGTTTGTGTTGATTTTGCTTAAAAGATACACGCAACGCCTGCTTTTGTCATACAGTTTAGCTTTTGGATTAGGCTTATTTATCGCGATAAATGTTCCAAAGCTTACGACAACATACGTGATTGAAACAGCTATCTTGCCAGTTGCAGGAGTATTCATTCTGCTTTGCCTTTATGAGGTTTTTCGGGCGTTGGCATCAACAAAATGGAAGGTCATTTTTACGATAGCCTTTATAACCATATTTATCGGTGGTTTTAGCATACTTTGGCAATATAAGCAAGATATAGCTGGAAAGTTCATTTCAGTTATTAATCCATTTACGCGTGCGGCTTCTCCACTTGTGGAATCAGTTGCTGAACATAGAATTTCTGGTTGGGGTTCCATATACTATGAGTTCGGAATAGGAATAGTATTCTTCGTAGCAGGCATGTTCTTTATCTTGAGAAACCTTACCCAAAAAAACCTGTTTCTCCTCATTTTTGGTTTAACATCCCTCTACTTTGCCTGTTCTATGGTGCGATTGCTTGTGCTCATGGCTCCGGCATTTGCTCTATTGGCAGCGGTCGGAATTATGGGAATACTAAAGCCTTTCAACACTTTGTTAAGGGAACCACCAAAGATAAGCGTGAAAAAGAAGTTTGGTTTAGAGCATGTTGGAAGGGAATTTAGCGGCGCTGCCGTATTCCTAATATTTCTAGTTCTGATGACGAACTTTGCTTTTCCAATGCCCAAGGTGTATAAACAATCTTATTCTCCAGTAACCATAACCGCAGGCAGTCTTCCCATAGCGCCTAACGAGCCCGTGCAAGAATGGCTAAATATGCTAGATTGGACTAGAAGCAACCTCGGGGCGACTACGGTTGTATGCAGTTGGTGGGATTACGGATATTGGCTTACCGTGCTAGGTAATGTAACAACGCTTGCAGACAACGCTACAGTAAATACGACGCAGATAGAAAACATAGGTTTCATATTTATGGCTAACGAGACAGGAGCGTTGGAGATGTTGGGGGCTTACAACGCAGAATACATTCTCGTGTTTACAACCATTAGCACTGATGGAAACTGGATTGGTTGGGGCGACGAGGGAAAATGGATGTGGATGGCTGAGATTTCTGGTCAAAGGTATGGATGGAATAGAACCAGTTTTGGAGGTTACACAGAAGAGGGTGGATGGGAGTGGAACGCGCTGGGGATGAACTCAACAGTCTACAGATTGATGAGTTATGGAAAAGATCGATGGTTAGCAAAATGGAGAAGCGATCAAGGCTACCAAGAGCCTCTAGAGCTTGAATACTTTAAGGAAGCCTATTTCGCTGGCTTGGAACTATCTTCCACAGACGCCAGTAATAAATACGGTGGCGTTGTTCCGCTCGTATGTCTCTACAAGGTTAATTATCCAAGTCAATAAGGAGAGATAGCTTGTTTCCGAAAGTTCCTAACCATCATAAGCCAAACAAGCCTTTAGTTCCAAATGGTTTAGGCGTGATCTACGTCGTAGCAAGTGCAACCTATCTCTTCCTGTTGTATTATTTTCAACCAGGAGAATTTGAAACGTCAAACAATGTTTCTCCAGCTTTAACTTTGGCTGTATGTGTGTTGTTTGGTGGCTTTATGGGTTTGCTTGACGACTGGATGGATTTAAGGTGGCGTTATAAGGCCTTCTTTCCACTAATAGCTGCCATACCCCTTGTTTCATTAGCCACCAGACTTGGACTGCGTACATCAATAACAATTCCCTTTTTAGGAACTATAGATTTCAGCGTTTACTACTATTTTTTAATGGTTCCGCTGATTGTAACCATAACTACTAATACTGTGAATCAGCTTGGTGGGTTGAATGGTTTAGAAACAATCTGTCCGGCAATAATTGTGATTGGGCTAATGGTTGTCTCGGGATTACATGCAACCCTGCTATATGTTCCATTAATCGTGTGGCTTTTCCTCGCCTTTCTAAACCTTCGAGGCAAAATTTTCGTTGGCAACACCGGATCCTTTGCCATTGGAATAACGTTAGCCGCGTTTGCAATTATTTCGGATCTAAAATCTACTCTGCTGATTTCACTTTTGCCATACATTTTAAACTCTTCTTTAATCTTGTTGAATTATTTCTTTTTCAGAACTAAGGCGCGTGTTTCCTTTGATGATGAAAGGCTTGTTTCAGATCACCGAAAAAGTTTGATCACGCTTATCACCTATCATCGCCCCTTGACTGAGCGGCAAGTGGTTATGATAATCTCACTTCTGGTGGCGGCTTCAACTTCTGCTGCTTTGTTGGCTCAATTGTTACTGTTATAGCTATCTCACTTTCGCACGATAGTATACGTCACATGACTGTTGATGACGGGGGGGAATCAATTATTTACCCAGCAGAGCTGAAACCAGTGAGTTAGCGTTTCTGCGAAGTGCTAATAACATTTAATAGCCTAATTATGTGCATAGAAGTGTTGGCGGGTGAGTGGGCCTCCACCCGTTCCGCCATACAAACCCCGGTGTAGGAGGTGAAAAATTGAAAATTGACAGTCGAGACGTAGCATTAACAGCGATTTCTGCAAGCTTATACGCCGTTATTAACATTGTTCAGACGTCGATGGGAGGACCAATAACATATGGACCCATCCAACTTCGGCTTGCCGACTGTTTAATTCCATTATCAGCGTTGTTTGGATGGTCCCTCATCGTAGGAGTTGCAGTTGGCTGCTTTAGTAACGCATATTACTGGCTCGATCCAGCAGATGTCGTTGTAGGACCTATTGTCAATTTCGTAGCGGCCTTGGTCATATTCTTGGTAAGGAAACATCGATTGGTTGCGTGTGTTTCTGGAGCTTTTACGGTGGGTGTTCCAATAGGCTTATATCTATACTATTTGTACACGCAGGGCAACCCTATTGTCCAGCAACAAGCACCAGCATTTCCAGGACTAGCATTACCCTTGTGGAGCGCATTTGTTCTTAGCCTTTCAACAAGTTCACTGGTTACCATTGCCATAATAGGATATGTTTTGCTTAATTCTTTGGCACAACCCAGCATCGTTGAACCGCTAAAGTCACGTGGACTAAAAGTTCTGACAGAAGGGTAAACAATGTTTGGCAGAAATACGCGAAGGATTACAGGAAGCGTTCCAGCTTTGTTAGTCCTATTATTTCGTTAAAGTCTAAGCCTAACGCATCTAAAACCTGGTCAAAGGTTGAATGCAAATAGCCTATGTATTTGTCGACATCGACCTCATTTTTTGTTGCCAATTCAACTGGCTTAACGTGAGGTTCTTTAACAACCTTGACAAAGCTTATTAGGTCGCCAGCCTTGAGCTCCCTCCCTCCCTCTTTTAAGATTTTTGCGGCTTTGACGTGCTGAGGCGTTGTTTTTGTGTAGCGCTCTGGTTCTTCGCCTAAAACTACGTTGAATGCTAATTCGTGGAGGCTTTCCCATTCCCGTCTCTTCAGCCGTGTGTAGCAGTCTCGGATGATTTCGTTTATATCCTTTTTCGCTTTTTCAAAGTCCGCCGGCGTCTTAACCATGGCTAAGCGTTCTTTCATTCTCTCAAAGGCCTTTTTTATGAAGAGTGGGATGTGGCGTTTCTTGCCTGTCAACCCCTTAACATCGACGCTTCCGTCATCAAAGACTCCGAGATAATTCTTCTTTCGTGAGCTGAAAACCGCGTATCTATAAACCTTGTCCACATCCAAACTCATTTTTAACTCGCCTTCGGTCCATTTGGCTAGTTCTTCAATCTGTTCTTTTGAAGGGTTTTTTAGGAATATGCTGTCCGTGTCTCCGTAGAGCACTTGAATGTCAAGGCTTTCTGCCTCTTTGAGTATCTGGGTTATCGAGTGTCTTCCTATGGCTGCTGTTGCCTCAGCCACGAGGGGACAGTAGAGGTCGAAGGTTTCGGCGCCGAATACTCCGTAGCTTGCGTTTAAGATTACTTTGAGGGCTCCTTGAATGAGGTTGTACCAGCCTCGCAGCTCTGCCGTCAATGTTCTGTCTCTTGTTTTTGGTTTGTACCATTGCACACGCAGGTCTCTGAGTGAGCCGATTAAGAGGCTTTCCAGTGCTCTTTTTTTGGTGCAAACCCAGTGGGGCGTGTCTGGGACTATGTTACTGCGGCATTCCGTGTGCTGGCACAGTATGGACTGGTAGCCCAGGTTCCAAACCTTTATTATTGAGGGGTATAGGCTTGGGAAGTCCATTACTGAAACGTTGAAGTGGACTCCTGAAACCGGTTCAACGACTATTGCGCCCTTGTACTTTTTGCCTTTGATTATTGCTTTGGTGACGGTTTTGCCTTTTACGGCGAGGATGTCTTCCGCGTTTGGGATGAGCATGTTTCTTCTTCGGTGTTCGCGGTGCATGAAGTTCCTTATCCAGCGGGAAACCCCTTGACGGCTTACGTCCTCCATCGGCATGCTACTGATTCTGGCTAGAACTAGAATGAGCTTCATGACCAGTTCGTCTTCAAAACTTGTGAGCGAGAAGGCGATTTCTGCGTCTCTAAAACAGTATTGGCTAAGTTCCGTGTAGGTCAATTCGCCTAGGCTCTTTTCCAGCCTAATTTTTTCCATTCCAACTAGGGCTTTGCCAACATCGTCGAGGGTTACATCGCGGTAGCGGTTGTTAAAGGCATAAATTTGGATTGAGCGGTTGAAGAAAAACTTGTAGAGGTCTATGTGCACGCCATACTTTAGCAGGCAGACGCGTCTGCCAACCTCTATCGGGATTTCATTCTTTCTAAAACCAAGGTTCAGTGCCCTGTAAGCAAGGTAGTGCAGGTCGAAGTCGTCCCCGTTAAAGGTGATGACAAAGGAATAACTCCATAAAGCGTCAAAAACAGCCCTTATCAGCTTCTCTTCTGAGTCAAAGTATTCAAGGGTCACATCAGCCGGCAAGCGTTCATTTCCTTCGCGAACTCCCTCCCGCTTCAAGAGTAAGACTCTTTTTTGTCCGTCTGAGCCATAAAGTGAAGCGCAGACAACTTGGTAGGCGGCTTCGCGGGGGTCGGGCATCCGCGTTGGGATGGGTGTGTAGACTTCTATGTCGAGGGCTACGCGGTGAAACTTTGGAGCAGGGTACTCTAGAAGTCTGGCCCACTGCTCAATAAATTGGAGTTCTTCGTCTGCTGTGTCCTTAAAAATTTCTCGTATATGTTTGACCATTTTTTCGGCTTCTTCCAACTTTTTGGGAGCGAGGTTGCCTTTTTTAACTTCGTAGATCATGCCAGGCAAAAGGTTCCTGTCGTAAATGTAGGATTGATAATACTTTATTTTTGACTCCCAGACTTTGATTTGCTCTTGAGAAATTGGGGTTTCCGAAATCGTTGGGAAGTCTTCTGGGATTATGTCTCTTATGCATCCCTTTGGACGGCCACCAATAGCTAGTGGGTCTCTCGCCACGATTCTTGTCACTTGGATGTTTCTGTTGAGTAACGGGTCAAACTTTTCTGCGAGTTCGAAGTGGTCAAAGCCCGGATGCTTTGTGAGGCGGTCGATTTTCTCGAGTTCGTATGGTGAGAGGTTCGTTAGGCAATACGGCTTGTGCCCGGTGTTGTCGTACCAAAAATAGATTTTGCCTGAAGCTGGCTCGTAAAGTTTGACTAGAGCTTTTCCGGCTTTTCCGTCATATGTGGCTGAAACAAAATATGAGGGCGGCAGATTTTCAGGCGTCGCTGGCGGAAAAGCGCGCGTTTTTCTTTCCTTTGCTACGGCTTCCATGAAAGGTAAGGCTTCCGCTTCTTTTTCTTTTAAAGGTTCAACCTCAGTGTAAGAGAATTCTTCTAAACGCTTCTGCGCCATTCTAGCCCTTAACCTAATTACTTATGTGAGTAAGATATACTAAAATCTCTTACTGAGCTCTAGGATTTTGCTCTTTCTACAATGCTGTTTTCATCAGCCCTCTTCGCTTTTAATTTTTTCGATGAATTCTTTGAATGTTAATAAGCCTACAACTCCTACTCCGTGCTTTCTAACGGACAGTTTCCTCAGCTTTGTTTCGCGCCTACCGCAGACCACCAAGTATGGAATCTTCTGGAGTTCGGCTTCTCTAATCCTATAGCTGATGGTAGAGGCGCTGCTGTCGAACTCTGATCTTATTCCTTGGGCCTGCAGTTTTTTGTGAATATTTTGGGCGTATGGTATATTATCGTCGCTTATGGGCAATACCTTTACCTGTGTTGGAGCAAGCCATGTCAGCAGGTTCCCTTTGTAATGTTCTAGGAGGATGGCGAAGAAGCGTTCTATGGTTCCGAGAAGCGCTCTGTGAATCATCAAGACTTCGTGTTCTTTTCCATCAACACCTGTGTAGGTTATGTTGAAGCGCTTTGGCAGATTGAAGTCAAACTGTATTGTGGAGCACTGCCACTCTCTGCCTGAAGCATCAACTATGTTTATGTCGATTTTCGGCCCGTAGAAAACGGCTTCTCCTCGCATTTCGCGGTATGCGATTCCCTTCTTTTCAAGGGCTTCAGAAAGGACTTTTTGAGCGGCCCTCCAGTCCTCTTCAGAGCCCATGTATTTATCGGGTTGTTCTGGGTCTCTGGTTGAGAGGTACACGTTGTATTCGTGGAAGCCAATTTTTCTTAGAATGTGTCTGGTAAAGTCTAGGGTTTTGAGTATTTCATCACCTATCTGTTCCTCTGTGCAAAAGATGTGGGCGTCGTCTTGGGTGAACCCCCTGACGCGAAGTAGTCCGTGCAAAGTACCTGAGCGCTCGTATCTGTAGACTGTTCCCCACTCCGCGTATCTTATTGGAAGGTCTCTGTAGCTTCTCGGTTTAGACTTGTAGATTTGGATGTGGAAAGGACAATTCATCGGTTTCACCACGTACGGTTCTCCATCCTTTTCAAAAAGGTACATGCTCTCCCCGTAGTAGTCAAGGTGTCCTGAAATCCTCCATAGTTCTCCATGGGCTATGTGTGGTGTGCACACAAGTTGATATCCGCTTTTCAGATGCTCGTCTTCCCAGAAGTCTCTGATTATTTTGTGAACCACTGCGCCTTTTGGATGCCAAAGCACTAAGCCTATGCCCACTTCCTCGTTTATGGAGAACAAATCCAACTGTTGACCTATGACTCTGTGATCCGCGTTGGACAGCTCTCTTTCTTTATTCTTATCTTCTAAAAGGCTTTCGTTCGCGGGGTTTTTAGGATGTTCTCTACTTTTTAGAAGTCGCTTAGAGTTGTGTTTCTGAATACCCCATTTGAAACACCAAGCTTGTTAATGGCACGTCATCCTATTTATTCCTTACTCCTAAGAAGACAAAGAGGAAACGCCTTTAACTCTTATCTACAACATTGATTCGTTCTAAGACTTGTTTGATTTCCGGGCGCGTGAGAAGGATTGCTTAAGGAAGCCTGGACGCTTGCGATTGAAACCCTGAGCTGGATGGAGATGCGGAAACTGAGCGAGCGTCTAGCCTTGGCGAAAACGGTAAAACAATTGAGCATAAGGGATGCAGACGCTATACGGCTGGCTCACATGCTTGTTTGCGAAACCGTTAGGCGGCGAAACTTCATAGACGCCTTTGTAAACAACATCCTAAAACCAGAGTCCATAAGCGAATTCAACCTTGGGGTTCAAGCGTTTTTGCGGCTCTACGTTTACCAAACACGAATAGCCAAAGACTGGCTTAAAATCGATGTTGAAGAAGCCGAAAGCATAGCTAAACTTGCCCGCTCCATTTTAGGGTGGAAAACTCTTCGAAAAATTGAACGTGTTCTGGGCATGTTACTCACACAAAAACCGACAGCAATTTTTAACGGCGTGAGCGATGAGGAGAGAACAGGGCTTCTCACCTTTCATCCAACATGGTTTGTAAAATACTGCTTCAAGCTTTTTGGGAGGAGAGAAGCCATAGCCATGCTGGAGGCGAATGTGCAACCGCCACCAGCCTACATAAGGTTGAACACGCTCAAGGCGAAAGAAAATGAGATTTTAGAAAAAATCGCAGAAGAAGGAATTAAAGTCGAGAAGGTTGAAGGACTAAGGTACGCGTACAAGGTTGTAGGCGCAAAGCAGCCCTTAACCCGCACGGCAAGCTTCCAAGAAGGCTTGTTCTACATCCAAGACAAGGCAAGCTGCTTCGCAGCGGAAGCTGCAAACCCAAAGCCCAAAATGACGGTCTTAGACGTTTGTGCTGCGCCCGGAGCAAAAACCACCTATTTGGCTCAGCTGATGCAGAACTGTGGCGTCATATATTCCATAGATTATTCAGAGCGTAGGATGGATGTCTGGAAAAGCGAAGTTGCTCGCATGGGTGTGGAAATTGCAGCGTCAATAATTGCCGATGCATGTAATCCATTGTCCTTCACAATAGAAGCGGATATTGTAGTCTTGGACCCGCCGTGTACGAGCACTGGAGCCTTTGGAAAGCTGCCCTCTGCTAAGTGGCGGCTTACAAAGCGTTCGGTTGATAAGATGGCTGAGATTCAGTGGCAGATGCTAAACAGCTGCGCAGAGAATGTGAATCCCGGAGGCACACTAATCTACTCCACATGCAGCATAACAGTTGAAGAAAACGAGATGCTCATTGAACGCTTCCTGAAATGGTATCCGGAATTTTCACCGACTGAGATAACACCGAAAATAGGTCTGCCAAGCTTGAGAGGGATGGAAAAATGTCAGAGGCTTTACCCGCACATTCACCTGTGCAACGGATTTTTCATCGCAAAACTGTTAAAGAGCAAGATCTAAAAGAAGCTAGGAGGTTTCAGCTTGAAAGACTGTAAACTAATCGGAAAGATTGTGAAAGTGGAGGGTGAATGTGTTGCGGGGCATTATGTTGGAGAGGAATTCGACTTGACGCTGTATTCGGAGAAAGCGGACAAATTCCACAGAACGCCAAGCGTTTGTGGCTTCCTTTACGATGCCATTTTTCCTTACCTTGCTGCTTTGCAGTTTGGAGGAGTTTTTCCATGGGAAAAGGATAAGGACAAGTTTCTCGGTGGTTGCCCAGACAACTACAAGGTAGTGGTCGAGATAAGAAGAATCATGCAAGGTAGACGAGATCCGTCCAGACAATTATAAAGGTAGTCGTTGAAACCAAAAGATCAGGGTTTGTAGACCTAATGTTTTTTGAGAATCGTGTTTGAATCATGAGTTCAAATTTTAGCAAAACTTAAAAGCCGAGTCAGATAGAAAACGCTGTGTAAAACTACAAGGGAAATGGAGAAAAATATTCATGAAAATAAGGAACGATCTCGTTACTTTGGCTGTTGTTTCGCTTTTGCTGACCTCGGTCTTCTTGGTTGTGGTCCCAAGGTCTGCTGCATCACCCGCTATGATTGCAAGGAACATACAAGCCTGGAAAAATTCAGTAGACTTGCATACTTCTCATTTCATCGACATGACGCCTGATAGCAAATACGTAGTGGCTGGTGATCAATTTTATTATGAGGTTTGTCTCCTAAATGAAACGGGGAAAAAGCTTTGGAAATTTGCTCTCGCTGATGCTCCGCTTGTCTATCCTATGCTTTATTGGGTGTGCATCTCGAACGACGGCAATTACATCGCATTCGGCGGCTATCATTATAATGAGTCCATTGCTACGTATGAAGGGTACATCTTTTTCTTTGACAGAACGGGGCATGTTTGGAACAAGACCGACTTCGCAAGTGAGGTGGTGACAGGCGCTATTTCAGGAAACGGTAATAGAGTAGCCATAGGCTACGGCGGACGCGTTGAAGTGTATGACAACGCCGGGATTTTCAAGTGGGGATATGACGCGGACGATATAGTATCGTCTGTTAGCATATCATCTAACGGTGATTACGTGGCTTTCGCATACCGCGGAGGGATTTGTTTACTATATGAAGGTGCACTCGTTTGGAAAAAAATTACGGAGGGAAGTTATAACCGTGCGTGCGTCCGTATTTCTCGTGATGCCAAATACGTAATCAGCGTTAATGACCATACGCAGAATGTGACCTACTTTAATCAAACTGGTTCAATGCTGTGGAATCAGACAATAGAGCCATATGATTTTTATGACGCTGCCATAACGCCCAATGGGGAATACGCTGTTGCGGTAGGAAACACAACAATTTACTATTTCGACAAGACAGGGCTCATATGGTCTTATAACACAGGCGAAAGCAAGCTACATTCAATTGATATATCTTCTGACGGATACTTCATAGTTGCATCAAGCTGGGATTGGGGCAAAGTATTCCACCTAAACAAGTTTAAAACACTCATTTGGGAACTAACTTCTTGGTATGCGGGTCAAGTCGCAATATCTGCGAATGGTGAATACTTCGCTTATGGAGACAATGATCAAAATGTTTACCTCTATTTCTCAAAGAAATACTTCAACTATCGCTTCGTGACGCCAGACACCGAACCGATCAGCAACCTAAATACCACATGGTACTTCCCTAATGGAACACTCTATACTTCCATGCTGACCAACGAAACCGGGTGGATCCAATTCTTTGACCCATACTACGTAGATTATTCCACAAGTGCGTACTATTGGCAAACCAAGGTCGGCTCCTACGTTCTCGTAAACACCAACTATTATGAATCCGTCGGCAGCCAAGTTGCATCACTCTTCGACTGGAACATATACATACACGATGCAGGCGGCGCTCCGATATCAGCGAGAGTTGAAACATACCTTTGGAATGATACACTCTACGACAATCGCACCACTGATACCGTAAGACTTGAGAACATGCCAAACCAGACATACACACTCAAGGTATACTATCAAAGCGCACGCGCCACTTGGATTCTGGCTAAGGAGCAACAAATAGCACTTACGCAAGAAGAGCAGAACTCAACGATCATAATCAACGTCCTAGACTACCACGTCAAATGTACAAACCACTACAACGAACCCGTACAAGGCATCAACGTAACCATCGGCATCGACGGATACCCGGAGTGGATGCGCACACTAACCAACACAACAGGATTTGCAGACTTCCAAAACATTCTTAACGACACCTACCGCCTGATTGTCTATTACAAAGGAGTGGTCGTCGCAAACGTAACCGATGCTGTCACTACGCAAGACCAAACAAAGATATTGGAACTATTCCTAATAGGCGACACAGAAGCCCCAGTAATCGGCACACCCTCCCACAAACCAGAACAACCCTTATGGACAGATACAGTAAAGGTCTCCGTGAATGTCACAGACGATTTAAGCGGGGTACATGGCGTAATTCTTTCATATATAACAGGCGAGTTAGGACCTCCATGGTTAAATGTCACCATGACTTATAATTCGACAACAATGCTTTATGATGGCAGCATACCGCCTCAACCAGTAAGAACAAACGTTACGTACATGATCATTGCCCACGACAACGCTGGAAAACAAACCGTGAACAATAACAACACTCTATACTTTAAATACACTGTAATTCCAGAATTTCCAACGCTAACAACGGCACTGCTCCTACTTTGCACATTTACAACGCTAATAATCTTACTCAGGCGAAAAAGAAACAAAACATTCGTCGAATAACAAAAAATGCCTCAGTTTCTCTTTTTCTTCTGACCGCCTTGGTTAACGATGTTTCCTTGATTTTTGCATGCGGCAAAGTGCCTCAAATATTACTTTAGACGCTTGGACCGCTGAAATCCCATAGTCATAGTTCGGCGCAACTTCAACCACATCAAGGCCTACCACCTGTCTGTCGCATATGGTGCTTAGAATGTCGAGCAAAACATCTGTTTCAAGCCCTTCTGGCTCCGGGTTCTGCACCGCTGGCGCGTGCGCTGGGTCAAGAACGTCCATATCGACTGATAAATAAATATTCTTGTAATTTCCCAATTTTTCCCTTAGCTGTTTTGCAATTCTTTCGCTTCCTTCCTTCTTAATCTGGTGTGCTGTGAAGAATTCTATCCCAGCCTTTTTTGCATAAGCTAGTTCTTCTTTGCAGACTGCCCTAGTGCCTATCTCGATGATTTTCGCTGGTTTCATTTCCTCGTCTATTCTGCGCATAAACGTTGTATGAGAAAGTTTCAAGCCCATGAACTCATCGCGCAAGTCGAGGTGAGCGTCGAAACTTACTAATGCTGTTTTTGAGGCTTTGTCTCCTAAGCCCTTCATTACGCCTAATGTTATCGTGTGTTCTCCTCCGATAGTTATTGGTGTTTTTTCTGCGCCCAAAAGGTCTTTGATGACGAGTGCAATCCTTTCCAGCGTTTTTTCCGTGTCTGTGGACATATGTAAATCGCCTAAATCATGCAGTTTCAAGTCTTCAACATCTAATCCTGTGCGGAAACTGTAAGTTTCTATGTTAAGCGACGCCTGCCTAATCGCGTTTGGTCCAAACCTCGCCCCAGTCCGATATGTGCTTGTAACGTCGAAGGGAACGCCAAAAATTACGTAGTCTGCCTCTTGAAAGGATTTTTGAAAACCGCTGAAGATGTTTGATTGTGAAACAAAAAGTTCATGATGGCTCATCGCATTTTCCTTCTTCAGTTTGCTTATTTTGCTACTGAGTTCTAAACTTTTTCGTTGATTCTACCCCAAAAGAATGGGTTAACTTAAAACAGCAATGCCTCTCCTGATTTTGTAGAGGTATAAGACTATGCCTAAAAGGGCGGTTATGCCACAAAATCCATAAACAACACGGTAACTGCCATAATCGGACAGCAAGATGAAAGGGTTGCCCTGCAACGGATAGAAAGGCCTCATTTCTTCATAAAGAAAAGAGTCTAGGAACACGTGAGAATAAACACCCACAAAAGACGTGAACAGAATATTTTTGAAGGAAGACTTCTGTGAAATTTGAAAAGCCTTCATCATCACATTCAACAAACCCCTAAGCAAATAAACAGCGACAGCGACCAAAAAAGCCAGGATAGAAGAACCCAAATAAGAGTGGAAAAAGCCGTGAAGCGGATACCCAGAAACACGGAAATACATGACAAAGAAAGGCTCCAAATCTGGTATGACGCTTGCCACCAACAAGGAAGGCAGATAAAAAGCTACAGACAAAGCTAAACCGAAGAAAAGAGCTGGACCTAGATGGAAAGGAGTGAAAGGCACATTGGCTCACCTATTAATTATCACCTTTTATGAGGCATTTCTAATATTAAAATTCCTAAAACAAGCTGCAAGAAAAGATTAAATTTATTAACGTTGCTGTTAAATGCATCTAAGTTAAAAGGCGGTCATTAAATGTCCATTAGGTCCAAGCTTAAAATCGAAAATATTGGAATGTTTGCAGCTGTCGCTTTTTATGCAGTCGCTGGAATAGTGTGCTTTGCTGTTTTGCCGATGGCTAATTTTCCCCCTCACATTGGCATAATTGGCATCTTAAGCCTAATAACCGCCTACGGTCTGTTCAAAAAACGAGTGTGGACAATCTGGCTTGTGGCCATGTTGTTCTTTGTTGCCACAACATTTTCAGCAGTTACGCTCTACTACTTCTTCGGAAAAGACCTACTTCTTGACATAACCATGATGGCGTACCTCATTTTGACATGGATTTTCACAGCTTACGCGGCGGTGAGAAGAAAAACCCTAGAGAGCTAAATCCAGCCTTCTTCCAAGCTCCTAAAAAGATGGACGATAACTTCTTCATCAGCATCGATAAACTGCTGGTTTTCAGCCACTTCAACAAAACCGTCAGCCCTTGCAAGGGTTGTTATAGCCCCTGAAAGCCCAGTGGGAACAGGCTCAGCCACCAGCCGATTTGCTTCATCACGCTTCAGCTTAACCATAATGAAAGTTCGTCTCCCCTTAGCCGGAAACATCCTTCTGGCGGCAACCGCCCTTACCCTCGAGCTTTTCCTCTCTTTTATCCCAGCCATACTCTGAACTATGGGACGCGCAAGCAAATGGAAAATGAGCAACGCGGAGGTTGGATGACCGGGAAGCGAAAAAACCAGCTTTCCATCTATTAACGCCACCGTTGTTGGCTTTCCTGGTTTAGTGGCGATTCCGCAAACTATAACGCCGGGTTTTCCAAGCGAGTCTAAAGTCTGCGGTATAACATCCTTTGGACCCACCGAAACCCCGCCTGAAGTAACAACCATATCCGCAGACGCCAATGCATTCCTTAACACTCTCTGCAGCTCAACCTTATCGTCTGGAAAAACACCTAGATAGACTGGTTTTCCACCGCTTTCTAGCACTGCCGCGCTTAAGCTGTAGGCGTTTGTGTCGTAAATCTTGCCTGGAGGAAGATTTTCGCCTGGTTCGGTTACCTCTGGGCCTGTTGAGAGAACCGCCACACGTGGAACCGCATAAACTTTGATTTTTGCGATGCCCAAAGCGGCGAGAACACCGATTTCTCTCGAACCTAACAACTTTCCTGCTTCAAGAACGGTTTCGCCTTTCTTGATGTCTGCTCCTGCCCTCATAACGTTCTCATCTTTCGCTACAGCGCTGTAAACGTAAAGGTCATCATCCTTTCGCTCAGTATGTTCAATCATGACAACCGCATCTGCGCCCTCAGGCATCGGCGCTCCAGTGACAATTTCAGCCGCTGTGCCTTGCTTAACTGCCGTTTTTGGTGCTTCTCCAACATTAACCGTTCCACAAACACTTAGTCTCACGGGCTTGTTTTCGTCCGCGCCAAAAGTGTCTTCAGCTTTTACCGCGTATCCGTCGACGGTTGAGCGGTTAAACGGCGGAATATCCAATTTGGCGGTTATGTTCTCTGCGAGAACACGGTTGTAGACTTCTAAGAGCGAGACTTCCTCAACGCGCGAAGGCTTGGGTTCAAAATGCTGGTGAATAACCCTTTTTGCCTCATCAAATGTCAGGAGTTTTCTAAACATTTTCATCAACCACCTCAACGCTGTCAAACAAGTGAACTGAGACCATCTCTCCCTCTTCTAAGCCTTCCCGATTTTCAGGAACAACAACATAACCGTTAGCCTTCGTCATGGTTGAAATTATGCCAGAACCACGAGCGCTTATGGGCTCTGCGAAAAAATCTCCGTCACGTTGGAAAACGCGGACACGGACAAAGGTTCTTCTTCCAAGAGTTGTGGTGATTCTTTTCGTTATTCTTGCTTTTGCTGTGGGTCTAGGCTCTTCTCGTTTCAGTCCGAGCATCCTGTATATCAGTGGTCTGGCGAAAACCTCGAACCCGATCATCGCCGCCACGGGATTACCTGAGAGAATGATTATCGGCTTTCCATCTGTTATGGCTAGGGCTGTTGGCATAGCCGGGCGCATAGCCACGCCGTGAACGATAACACCTGGTTTTCCAATCTTGTTAACAGCTTCTGGAACAAGGTCTGAGGCACCAACGCTTGTTCCACCAGTGGTTATTATCACATCAGCCTTTTCAAGCCCAATTTTCATTTTTCCCACTATTTCATCAACATCATCCTTCGCTATGCCCAGATCTATGGGCTCGGCGCCTAATTCACGGCACAAAGCTGAAAGAATAAGCCTGTTAACCTCGAAAATCTGGTCTTCCTGTGGTTTGTGACCTATCTCTACCAGTTCGTTTCCAGTGGCTAAGATGGCGATTTTGGGCTTTTCAACAACCTTAACTTCGGTCATTCCTAAGGCGGCTATCAATCCCAAATGCTGAGGCTTTAAGCGTGTTCCAGCCCTTACAGCGATAGTTCCTTTCCGGATATCTTCGCCTTTTTTCGAAACATTCTCGCTTGGAGTTACCGGAATCCAAACCTCAATCCTATCGTTAATTCGCTTGGTGTTTTCCAGCATTACAACGGCGTTTGCACCCTTTGGAATAGGGTTTCCGGTCCAAATTTGCTTCGCTTGTTTGCTGTTTATCTCATCTTCATCTGTGATTCGGAGAGTTTTCGGCTTAAACTGGGATGCCTCGAAGGTGTCTTCGGCTCTAACTGCATACCCGTCTACAGCTGACCTATCAAATCTCGGCAAATCTTCTTCTGCAGTAATGTCTTCGGCTAGAACACGGTTCAAGGCTGAATGTAGAGGAATAGTGATGGCTTTTGACTTTTTAATTTCAATCTTACCGAGAAATGTGTGTAAGACGTCGTTAACCGATGTTAGTTTTTTGAATCCTCTCAGCCGCACCAAAAGGAACACCTATAGACAGCACTACAACCAAGCGTACAAAAAGGTATCGCATCAATGTATTGAAGGCTTTTATTTAATCATTAAAATACTAATTACTCCTAAACTACACAAGGGAGGCGTTCTAATGGCTAAAGTGTTAAAAGACATTAAAGCAGAGATAAGGATGCACCTTAAGGGTTTTCAACACATATTTCTAGCAACTGAGGAAAAAGACCAACCCAGGGTTAGACCCGTAACGCTTGTCAATTTCGACGAAAGATTTTGGGTTCTCACGGGCACAAACAATGCAAAGGTCAAGCAGATAAGGAAAAATCCAAGGATAGAATTTTGCCTATTACTTGAGGAAGGAGGACATCGTGGGTATATAAGGGCTGTTGGATTTGCCAAAATTATTAAAGATAGAGAAACAAAGGCAAAAGTTGCCCAAAATTGCGACTTTTTCAATGAACATTGGAAGAGTCCTGACGATCCAAGTTATACTTTACTAGAGTTAAAGCCCAATGAAATCGAGTATTTGAGACCTGAGGGATTCACGGCGAAAAAATTCAAACTGTAATGTTCAGATGACATCGCATATAACAGTAATACGCAATCAATTATCGGTTTCAAAAATCCTATTATTTTTTAAGTTCTTTTTGGAGAATGTCACGCATCTTTATTGCGTCTACATCTAGAATCGGACTTTCACTTATGATAATGGGCTTCAGCTTGAACTCGGCTATAACCTTTGCAAGCACTGTAAAATCTGGCCCATAATCTGCTTCGTCCATCGTATGATGACGCTTTTCGCCTTTATCCGTGAATTCGACCTTTGTAAAGTGACAGTGCATGTCTTTAACAGCTTCTGCGCCAAGCCTATCTTCGATTTCCTCGGCAACCTTACGGAAATCGTCAACCGTCTTAAAACGCCCTCCCTCCCTTGCGTGCAAGTGCGCCCAATCGACTACAGGCTGTGTCTGTTCTACTCCTTCACAAAGACTCAAAATTTCGTCTAGACTTCCAAGCTGAGAAGTCTTACCCATAGTTTCCGGACCGATTTTAACATTCCTGATTTCTGATGTCTTCATGGCTTCAACAACTTCTTTTAAGGCTTCTAGACAATCTCTGAAAACTTCTTTTTGTGGTCTTTTGCCATAGAATCCGGGATGAAAAACCACGACATGTGCGTTCATCCATTCGGCTGCTGCTGCACACGCTATCAGGCGTTGTTTGCTTGCTTCTATGACGTCTTTTCCACCGCCGAGGTTTATGAAATAGGAGCCGTGGAGACTAAGCCAAACATCGTTCTTTTTAGCTTCCAAACCCAGTTTTTCGGCGTCTTCCCTCTTTATTTGTGGTTTTGCTCCCCAGCGGACGGCTTGATACTCAATTGCGTCAAGTCCCTCCTCTCGTAGAAGTCTGGGAACATCTGCTAAAGCAGCTTTCATCGCCCTAAACGATGGAGGAACCCCAGCCGGACCAAACCTTGGACGGTCAGCCATTAAAGTTCCCTTATCTTCTTCTGCCTTTCTTGTACCGATAACCCTTTCGCATGTACTCCTCATAAAATAGGGCCGCTAGAGCCAAGACCCAAGCTGCAAGGTTCTGGAAAGCCAAATATTTTCCGACGTCATCTAAATCTGCCAGAGGCTTGATTATAGTTCCAAGACTTAAAAAAAGGTCTCTGAAGCCCGGAGCAACTGATAATAAAGCATTGTTTAGGGCTGAGAAGACCCCTCCGATGGGCGCCAAAGCCTCAGAGGCGCCTTTCACAAAGCTAAGCAGTGACGGGTTGTTTTGGTAGGCGTTTGACACGGTTCGATAAATCAGTTGTGGATAAGCTAAAAGGGAGACGATGAGTGTGAGGGCTGAAAAAACCATAAGCACTGTTAAGGCGCTTTTTATGGGGGCTCTTCCGAAACTTATTTTCTGCCAGAGATAAGCAATACCTTTAATTCTCAGCAACCCCGCCTTTATTCTGCTAAAGAACTTCTTTAATTTCTCTTCTTTCCCTCGTTTAACGGCTGGTCCAGCCTTTTCTTTCCGTGCTTCATAGGGCTTTACGGCTGCGCGCCTTGTTAAATAAGTCCAGGAGGACAGGAGCGCGATTATAACCGCTATTGGAACCAAATGAAACAGTGGACTAATAGCTATCGTCGTGGTCCAATCGGTTCCGGGAAACTGAAAACTCCATTGCAATAATGTTGTGTCTTTAACTCCCAGGTTTATGGCGTAAAGAACAATGGAATACTCTATTAATATTGCTGTAATCAAGAACAGAATAATCGCCACTAATCCTTTTAACGTTGTCCAACGGATCATAGCGGGTTTTGGGCTTCTTTGAGCTGCCAACCTATCCACCATTAGGGGCGTACCTTAGTGTTTACGGCGCACTTGGAATATGGTTGTTCCTATTAAAAAGTGTGACTGTGACGTTTTTAGGATTGATTTTCGATTTTAACGCTGTGTCAAGGGAAACTCGTGTCCACACTTAGGGCATTTAGCCATTTCACATTGTATAGAAGACGGACATCCCGAGCACGCAAATGCCCTGCCATATGTTATCTCAAAGGCGAAGCCGCATTTTGGACAATTTAATATCTGTTTCGATTTCGAAGCCATTGGAGGGCTTTTCCTAAGTCAACCATTCAGCGAAATTTTAAAAACCTTTCTGAAAACGCTTAAAAGTTTCAGAGCGGAAATCTTAACAACTTAGATGAGAGTTAAATATTATTGTAAACATATGAAATTTGTTTGCTAAAATTAAACTCGGGAATTGAATGCTGAAGGCGAATAAAACGGAAAGATCAGAAATTTACAAGGACCGCAATACGCAAGTCTTTATAAGTAAATTTTTAAGCGGTGAAATAAAGGAGCTTGAGCCGGTTTATGACCCAAAACTAGGTTATCGCTATTCAACGGTTGAAGCAATTGTTGGTGATGCTTCAAGAGCTGAAGCATTCTTAAACGGACTTCATGAGGCTGGAACATTGGAAAGAAGGCTCCATGACAGAATCATTTACTGCCCAAAATGCGGCTCCGCAAACATTTCTGTTCATCATTGTTGTCCGTACTGCAAATCGTTTAATATATGGAGAGGCGCTCTAATCGAGCATGTTAAATGTGGTTATATGGATGTTGAAGAGAACTTCCGGAAGGGAAAGAAGCTTTTCTGTCCAAAATGCCGCGAGGAACTGAGAAAACCTGATGTTGATTATAGAAGGGCTGGAATGTGGTGCACCTGCAAGGATTGCAGCAAAAGCTTTGACATACCCATCGCTGCACATTTCTGCCGAGAGTGCCGCGAAAACTTCACTTTCGAAGACGCAGTGATTAAAGATGTTTATGCCTACAGCCTAAGAGAAGAAGTGAAGGAAGAAGTCGCTCGAGAATGGGTAATAGTTGCTCCCATAAGAGATTTTCTTGTAGAAAACGGGTTTGAGGTTGAAAGCCCCGCTTTTCTGAAGGGTAAATCCGGGGCAAACCACATGTTTGATATAGTAGCCTATAAGGGGTATATTCCGCGAAAAATAACGGTGGTCGACCTGGCAACCTCCACAGAAAACACGGTCTCGGAGCAGCCTGTAATCGCGTTATTTGCCAAGATGTTTGATGTTTCACCATATCAGGCTTTTCTAATAGCGATTCCGCAAATAAGTGAGAACGGAAAGAAAATGGCGGGGTTGTATAACATACCAATTATAGAGGCAAAGAATCAAAAAGAGGCGATAAGAGCCTTAAAAGAAAAATTGTTGGGGAATGAGAAGGCGAAGAAGTCCAAATAAATCATATTTGATCATGCGACATGGAGCGAGCTTAGATTACATCTATCACGTTGCTTATACAATGCTTATGGTGCTTAAAGTGCTTTGTGATAGCCCTCAACATGGGTCCCTCTGCTGGTAACAATGTTCACATGGTATAGACTGCCAGAAACCCAGCCATATGAGATGTTAAGCCAGCCGTGTTCGTCTACTTCTAGACTGAAAGGCGAGGTGAAGGGCTGTGAAGTATGGTTGACGTAGACCGCAGAAACTTGAACAACAATCCTTCCGATATTGCGTAGATAGACGCTTATGTTGCCTGTTGAATTGTCAAACCATAAATCTTCCATGATGATGCGTTCACTCATGGTTTCCCGCAAGTTGGTTGTTATAACGTACGTTGCTGTTGTTGCAATTGCCATGGCAGCCACAGCCACTACCGTAAGCAGAAGATTGCTTAAAACAGGAGTTATGGCCCGTTTGTCTCGGAGAAATCCTTTGAGTTTTCCGGCCATTTTTTCACCTCATAAGAAGAGTTTTAGTGCTATGTAGCCGCACAGCATCATGAGTAGGGCGTGTTTCAATCCAGCGTTTATTGTTCCCTCTCCCATTTTTCCAGCGGCAAGTCCTCCGAAGAAGGCTTGGATGATTGTCATGTGGAAAAATATCCGTTGTGTTTCTCCAGGAGACATTACCGCCGTTCCAAGAACCGGTAGGCCTTCTACGCTCGCGAAAAAAGATTTGAAGAGGAGTATTATGGTGAATAGAAACACGAAAAAGGCTACATAAATAATGGCGATGTATGGTCTCGTCTGATTTCGCCTTTCTTTTTCGAGCAGAAGCGTCGTTTGTACAAACTTGCCCAAGGGATCAAAAACCTTTTCCACACGTCCACCCGAGCGGCTTGCTTCAATTATAAGTGGCACAGTTCTCTGCATAAGTACAGTGTTAACACGCCTTCCCAACGCTAGAAGGGCCTCATCAAAAGTCATCCCCCAAGAAATCTGCGCTGTCATTTTCCTCAATTCAGGTGTGAGCGAGCCATAATTTCTCTTCGATGCTTCCTCCAAAGCCTGTGGAAGGGTCATACCTGTCTCTTGGGCTTGAACTATGCTCCTGAAAAGGTCCGGCAGGTGCTCATCTATGGATTTTCTCCACTTATAATCAATGTAGCTCAGTACTGCCGGAGGAAAAACAGCAATCATAACGGCGAAAAATACAAACTCATCGAATGCGGCGGTTCCGCCAAACATGGCGCGAGCAAATAAAATTGTAGCGATGGCTAGCAATACAGAGGCCACCCACGCAATCTTTTTCTCATGTCTTTCTATTTTTGGCATTATCATCACCACTTAGGCGAAACAGCGTCTAGAATTATAAGAAACATTATGGACCCCAATGGTATACCGAGATAGGTAAGCATGCTCAGCAAGAGATCTGGGCTAAGTATGCCTAAATTGCCTCCACCCAGCATAGCCATGACCGCGAGCATGATGACCAGAAGCAAGGGGCCTGTTACAAGTAAAGCCACGTAAAATTCGGATAAAATTGATAGGGTGTCTGAAAACTTGCGCAGGCTGATCTTCTTCAGCTTCATGTATTCCGTGGATTTTGTGCGGAGATAGGCAGCCAAATTACTGCCTGAGTGTATCGTTGAAATGAATCCTTCCAGCATCTCGCGGAATCTTTCAGAAGGAGTTCGCTTTGACGCTTCTCCCAAGGCGGATATTATGTCTAAACCAAAAAGATTCACGTCTCTGATTACGTTCTTAGCCTCCATAGAAACAGTTAGTGGCACAGAGAGGTTGGAGAGCGAGTGGAAAATTTTTTCCGGAGAAACGCCTGCGCTTGTGAGGACCGCCATATAACCAGTTGCGAAGGGCAACTCATCTTCCAACTCTCTTCTAAGCTTATCCGCACGATAAACCGGATACGCGTAGAGTCCAATGATTGAGAACGCGCAGGTGAATAAGCTTCCGCCAACACCAAACATGATTGCCGACAAGAGCGGTGCATTAAAGGCAGAGACTAGTATACATGGAATGAATGCTAGCGCAACAAACGATGTTAGGAGTGTGGCAAAAACCGTTAAGCTCACATAGGCTTTAAAGTTGACTTTCAGCCCTGACTTCTGCAGGTTCATGTCTAAATCCCTGAAAAGAGGCAGAATGCGCCCTGTTTTTTCTCCGATGAGCTGATAAGCAATGGAATGCAAAGCTTTAGGCTTAAACTTACGCTTTTCTCGCGGTTCCTCTAACTTGAGTCTATAGAGTTTTGTTAAAGGCAGTTTAAAAACCAGTTTAAGACGCTCATAGAATAGCATTTTGATTCTTTCGAAAACTTTCCTTTTCTTCATTTGAGCCCCACTCTGGCTTTTTGGAAAACGCGGTTGGGATTGGCGTAGTACTCTCGAATCACGTTCGCAACATCCGTATATCGCCTAATGCCTTTATGCGCCATCCATTCCAAAACAGCCTTCCTACGGTGTAATTCGCGTCTGATGTCTTCTTCGTTGATGTCCAGCTTCCTTATTTGCCTTTCCAGAATGGTGCTATAGCCGGAAGAGACAAACTTATCTTCTTTCGGGTTCCAGCAGAAAACCTCTTTAGTCAGTATATTCTTTTTCTCTTGATCAAGCTCTACAACCTCCGTTGTTGTAATCGCTTTTCTTGCTGGTTTTCCTTCGATTTCCGTCCTCGTCATTACCATTACGACGTCTATCATTGCTATTAGCGATTTAGGGATGTTCATGGGTTCGGATTCGAGACGGTTTATCACGGCTTCCACGGACTCCGCGTGTATGGTGCTCATTCCCAAGTGGCCTGTCGCTATCGCTTGAAATAGCGTGTAGGCTTCTTCTCCACGGACTTCGCCCACTATGATGTAGTCGGGTCTCTGTCTGACAGCGGCCTTTAACAAATCAAACAGGGTTATTGTGCCGCTTCTTTTATCTTCGTGTCCAAATCCCAACCTCACAACAGACGGTACCCAGTTTTCGTGCGGAAGGTTGAGCTCCTGCGTGTCTTCTACGCTCACTATTTTCATCTCGGGTTTTATGAACATCGAAAGGCAGTTTAACATGGTCGTTTTTCCCGCCGCCACACCGCCTGCCACCAGGATTGATGCTCTGTTTTCTATGATGTACCACAGGTATGCCGCAATGTCGGAGGAGATTGTGTTGAAGGCTATTAGGTCTGAGATGGTTAAGGGGTCACCTCGGAAGCGCCGAATGGTGAATGTTGAGCCTCTTCTTGTAACCTCGCTTCCATAAGTTAGTTGTATTCTGCTGCCGTCTGGAAGCGACGAGTCCAAAATTGGGGAGGCTATAGAGATGTTTTTAGCCGACAAATACGCAAGGCGAATTATGAAGGAGTTTAGTTCCGTCTCATCCTTGAATATTATGTTTGTGGGTAACGATTCGTAAAGCCTGTGCCAAACATAGATGGGTATGTTTACGCCGTCTGCTGATATATCCTCGATCAGATGATCCTTCATTAGAGGGTCTATTTTTCCGTAGCCGATAAAGTCCCTTATTATGTAGTATGTGAGTTTGTCAATCGCTTCCGTTGGAACTTTTACGTGATATTTCTTGATTATTTCCTTTGTTTTCTCTTTTAGATAATTCTCTGCCTTTTCCTTAGTCTCTATATCCTTTAGGTTTACGTCTACCTCTTCCATCAAGAAGGTTTTTATTTCTTGCAGTCGTCTCTCTTCTTCTTTCTGAAGGGTGGGTTCTATAACTTCGTAAATTGTTTTCTGAGTTTCGGGTTCTTTTACTATCGCCGCGTATACGTAAGGCTCTCGTATGGGGTAGACTTCTCTGAAAACGGCTGGTTTTTTCCCTTCCTCCCTTATTATTACACCTACTTCTGTTTCTTCCAGGGCTTTGGATGTATTTGTCATTAGTTTTCTTCACCGTTGGCGTTATTTCTTTAGGTTTAGAGTGTGGAGTGTTTTCCCATAATAGACTGTGTCGTGAGTCTTAATAAGCTATATGCACGCCTAATCTTTAGCATGCTTAACACCAACCAAATGAAACAAAGATACAAGTTATGGAAAAAGCATTGCAAAATCAAGGTAATTAAAAAACTCGATGAGGAATGCTAAGAAAAAACCGTTAAGCCATAGACTTACTTATATCTTGCCCGTCTTTTCTGACGTTTCTTCTTCTGTCGGCGCATTCGTTTCTTTTTCCATTTGGCGCGTATGTCCTGCACGCTCCGGGTGTGCCTATTCTATTGTCGCGTGTCTACGCTTTAAATACTCTTCAGTTCGCCCCAGCCGATGCATCAATTCCACAACCAGACCGTCCAGAAACACCATGCAATTGTTCTCGAAAACGCTTCCGAGGGGGGTCAGCGGTTCGCGTTCACCGATAAGTTGCCTAGCCAAGTAGTCTTCTTCCCTTGGCCAACCCGACTTAGTCCTCCCTTTGATTGTCACGATGTGATCCGCCATCTGACCTAGAGTTGAGTCCGGAAAGGATGTGATGGCTATGACTGTTGCGCCGATTTCTTTCGCAGCTGTGCTCGCAGTCAAAACCATTTTTGTGGAACCTGTGCCTGAAACGGCGATTAGCAGGTCTCCTTTTTCCGCTGCTGGTGTGATGGTTTCGCCCAAGAAATAGACGCTGAATCCTAGGTTCATTAGGCGTAGGGCAAAGGCTCTAGCGACGAATCCGCTCCTTCCTATGCCTACGATGAAAATTTTCTTGTCCTTCGCCTCAAGCAAGAGCTCAATCAGCCGCTCAACTTCTTTTACATTCAGCTCTTTAATGGAACTCTTGATGCCAGCGACGATTTCGTTTGCAGCGGCTTTCAACCATTTCAACTTTTTGGAGCTCCGAAAACCCACTACACATAAGTCTGTATTAAAAGTCTTGCGGTTTAAAGCAAGCTTCCTATAAGCTCATTTATTGATGGAATTGTGAGGTATAAGCGGACATAAATTGCAGCGGCTAGTATTGCAGCGGTTATGGCTATTAGGGCAAAGTCGCCTCTGTGCATTCTTAGTACGTAGAGGTTTGTGCGCTTTTTGGTTGCTCCCCACGCTCGGGACTCCATTGCTTCGGCTAGTTCAAGGCTTCTGCGAATGGCGCTCACGATTAATGGTATGAGAATCGGGATATAGTTTCTAATCCTTTTCAGAAAGTTTCCGCGTTCCAACTCTAAACCTCTGGCTTTTTGAGCGTCCATAATCGTCTGGGCTTCTTCGGCTAATACTGGGACAAAACGCACGGCTGTTGTGAAGGCGAAGCAGAACTCGTAGGGTACACGCGTCTGCTCTAGGGCTAAGCCTAAATGGTCAGGTGATGTTGTTAAGAAGAAAATGGAGAAGGATTCGACGAGCACCACGAAGCGCATGGTCATGGCAACCGCACTTTCGATGCTCCTTGGTGTAACAGTGTAACCAGCGCCAATGTATGCGGCAATGAAGTTTGTTAGGAAAATTACCGTAGCCAGGAAGGCTGCTCCACGCATTGAACGGAGCCACTGGCGTTTGACACCAGCCAAAAGTACAAGTGGAATCTGTGCAAGAAAGAGTGTTATTAGAGGTAGGAGTTCCCCAAAGATTATTGCAACCACAAAGATTGCACAGACATAGACAAACTTTATTCTAGGGTCCAAATTGTGAACGGGTGAGTAGACCTTTCGAAACTTAAGTCCATCAAAGACGCTCATGTGGTGTTTTCTCCAAAACGTTAAGCAATCTTTCTCGTGCTTCGTAGACGTCGATGACGTTTTTGGGGAGTCCCAAATCGGATAGCTGTAGGAAAATTTGGGCTATTTGGGGTGGGACGATAGATGCTTGGGTTAAAACTTCCGTGTGGGTAAGGATTTCTCGCGCTTCACCGTCTGCAACAATCTGTCCGTCGCGCATTAGTAGAACTCTTGGGTTGCATTCAGCCACAAACTCCACGTCGTGTGTGACTATTATCACGGTTTTTCTTTGGGCTTTCATCTGCATAATGAACTGTCTGAGTTTCTCCTTCTGTTGATAGTCTTGCCCTATTGTCGGCTCATCTAGTATCAGTGTTTTTGGGTTCCATGCCAGAACCGAAGCTAGGGCCACACGTTTTCTTTCCCCGCCGCTAAGCATGAACGGTGAGGTTTTTCTGTACTGGGTTAAGCCCAGGAGGTTTAGAGCCCATGTTACTCGTCTTTTTGTGATGTTTTCTTTGAATCCGAAATTTCTTAATGCGAAGGCTATTTCGTCTTCTACCGTTTCGCTGAAGAGCTGATGGTCTGGGTTTTGAAAGACAAAGCCCACGTTTTTGGCCAGGGTTGCGACGCTCACTTTTGTTGTGTTGACCTCGTCGACAATCACTCTTCCTTTGGTTGGCTTTAGCAGTCCATTAAAATGCTTGACAAGGGTTGTTTTTCCAGCGCCGTTCTGTCCCATTATAGCCACAAATTCGCCGTTTCGGATGCTTAGGGATACGCCCTTTAAAGCTTCTACTTCGTTTGGATAGGTAAAATAGACATCTTCAACCTTAATCATTGACTTTAGAAGCCTCCCTTAGTAGCGTTGCCATCTCATCCGAGGACAAAGGAACAGTGTTGCCGAGCTTTATTCCGTCTTTTCTGAGTATGTGGTAAAGGCGTGTTGCCTTTGGGATTCCAACCCCGATCAGGCGTGCTTCTTCGGAGCTCAAAATTTCGCGGGGTTCGCCGTCCAAAACCACCGTTCCTTCATCCATTATGATTATGTGATTGGCGTATCTTGCTGTCAAATCCAGCCTGTGTTCAACAAGCACAACAGTTATTCCAAGCTTTTTGTTCAGTTCGTAGATTACCTCGAATATTTTCTTTGCTCCCAACGGGTCAAGAAAGGAAGTCGGCTCGTCTAAGACTATTACTTCCGGCTGCATAGCTAAGACAGATGCTATTGCCACGCGTTGTTGTTGTCCGCCTGAAAGTTCATGAGGCGCCCTTTCCCTCAAGTCATATATACCCGCGAGCGTCAAGGCCCAATCGACCCTTTTACGCATTTCTTCCCTTGGAACCCCGACGTTTTCGAGTCCAAATGCCACGTCTTTCTCAACAGAAAGAGCGAAGAGCTGGTTCTCCGGGTTTTGAAAGACAAGCCCTACATGTTTCGCTATTTCATAAATTGAATGTTTGGCGACATCAAGCCCTGCTGTGGTTATTTCGCCCTTCAACTCGCCCTGATAGAAATGTGGTATTAATCCGTTGAAGCATCGGCAGAGGGTTGTTTTTCCGCATCCACTTGGGCCTGTGATCAGTGTGAACTCGCCTTTCTCTATTTTTATGGAGACATCTCTTATGGAGGGTTTTGTCCCGCCCGGATAAGTATATGTGAGGTTTTTTGTTTCGATTATCGCCATTCTGGTGGTGCCTACCTGAGTTTAAGCGAATTGTTCTGGCTCATTTAAGAGTAGCTACTTAATCTTGATTAGACAACTTTTCATTTAAAAGTCGTAAACAACGTTTAAGTCCGGTTTCAATGTCTCCCACGCCGTTTACTCCGGCAGCTGTAGAGTGCCCACCACCCATACCTCGGAGATATTCACCCAAGGGCTTGGCTATATCTTTGCCCAAATGTATGCCTGTTTTCTCGTGGAATTCACGGGTGCAACGTAGGCTGACCTCTATGTTTTCGTTCTTTTGTCCCGCTACGGCAGAAACATGTGCGCCTAAATCAATTATGGCTCTTGCTGCTGAGGCTTGAAAAGCGCTAACATGGGAAAGTGCGATTATCCATTCTCCGATTCTGAAAAGTTTGGCTCTTCTGCAAGCCTTTAATCTTGCGACGCGCTCGGAGAAGTCCATGGGCAAGGAAAGCATGGACAGTGCTTCCTGCGCGTTTACGCCTACGTCTATTAGCTCTGCTATGGTTTTTAGTGTGGATGAGTTGGCTATGACGAAGTGGCGGGTGTCGAAGGCTATCCCCAAAAATAGTGCTTTAGCCTCGTTTTTGTCTGTTTTAATGCTCATTTCTTTGAAGAAGTTGTAGACAATCTCGCATGTTGATGAAACCTCTTCGTTTGTTATGCAGATTTTTGCTAACTGTTCGGTTTCTGGGTGGGCTGCGTGGTGGTCAATAACTATGAGGGGTGCCTTTGAGGCTTTTACTTTTTCAGCCAAATCATTTAGCTGCTGAATCGTGTTGGTGTCAAGCAGCACTATCGTGTCAGCCTTTTCCACGCTAGGTTGTGTTTTTACTTCTATTGGCAGATATCTGAGGAGGTGCTTTGAGAGGCGGCTTATTCCTTGGGCCGCTCCGATTTCGACTTCGCATTTTGGTCTTAGATGCTTTAGTAGGCTTGCGAAGGCGTAGGCTGAGCAGATAGCGTCTGGGTCTGCGTTATGGTGGCATAATAAAAGAACAAGATTAGTGTTTGACTCGTCGAGAATTTTGCTTATTTCTGTGAATGACACTTTAGTTCCCTCAAATACTTTTCAGCCGATTTGAAAGCCTCTTTCACGGCTTCGTCGACGAGCCTTTGCACGTCAAAGTCTTTCATTGATGGCGACAGCGCAATATCCACATCGACTGTAAGGGTTAGGGGTTTTGTGCCTTCAGCCTCAACACTTATGTTTAGTGTCTCTATTCTCTTTGAAGGAATCTTTGATAGAATGTGTTTTCTGGCGGCTTCTTCCGCAATGGCGCACAGCTCTTCAATTTGTTGGCTGGTTAACTCTGGTGTGCTCAACTCTTCCACAAGTTTCACCCAGATAAGCTGCGGGCTAGGATGGAGAAACTGGGCTTAGGTCTTGTTGAATTTTGGCTTGTAAATCCTTTAGTTGGCTGCGTAGGCGTTCCTCTTGTTTTCCTAGGACTGTGGCTCTTGTGTTGAGGAGTTCCTTTCGCTCGTTTAAATCAGTGTTCACTTTTGTTTTTTCCGCCTTTACCAAAAGTGTGCCAATAGCCTTGTATATGGTTGTGTCGTCAGCCGTTTTCTGCAATTCGCTTAGCGCCTGTTCAATCTCTGTGAGTTCAAGTTCCACCTGCTGTTTCTGCACCAAGACCGATTGGAGCGTTTGTTGAATCTGCTGAAGCCTTAGCAGCCGTTCTTGAACTTGGGGTGGAAGCTTCGAAAGCTCGTCACTCACTTTGTACCCTTCCATCTGCACAGCAATAAGCAAAGCTATTAATTAACATTTGCTGAATCTTATGACCGGGTTTTCACCTCCTTCTTGGGAAAGAAGGGCATAAGAAGAGAAAAGAAAGTGTATTCTGCATCTGACATGAGTAGGATTTTTGGTCATGATTGAAAGGGGTTTTTGGAATTTCTCGAATCTTTTGTTATCAATATTGGCACCGACCCAAGCCTACTTTTGAACTTAGTCTGGACAACATTTAGCTTTGATAAACTCAAAGATGGTCTGCGGTATTATGGTGTTGGCCGATATGCAGTGAAAAGTGTTGATCCAAACAAATTCTTAGAAGATCTTTCTCAGTATTATGCTTATGTTTGTGCGTGGATAGTTTCGACAAGAGGAAAAATCTACAATACGGCTGTTTTATTGGATGATCTCGAAGGAGAAATCACGACTGCTTGGAATGAGTTGTTTGCGAATCATAGAATTTGGATCTTACCAAATGGTGATCGGTGTGATACAACCATTTCAGCTGCTGACTTGTGTATTAGATATTTTGATGAAAAACTGTACTCGATTCGAGGAAGGCTTTGTGATGAAGATATTAAGAAAGTATGTGATTCTTTGAAGATTACGGCACACATACATTACGTAGGCTATGCTGAATTGAAATACTTGGTACCTATTGAGAAAAGAAAAATATCACATCATCTTTGCTATAAACGCCCAATGATATTCATTTTGAAAGAGCAACTAATGCCGAGCGAAATTGAGTACATAAGGAAAAGGAGGGAATTGCTTGTTGCGATAGAGAGGTATTCGAGTGAGATTCGCAGTGGCTACAAATTCATTGACTATTCAAAAGATTACGAATACTTAAAGGATGGAGATAGCTTGATATACCTTGGACCGCGTGGAAAGGAGCAAGTTGAATATCTAAAAGCTCTAGGCTGGAACGTAACAGATCTTTCGATTAATGATCTTCTGAAACGTACAAAACTTAGCGAAAAATCGCAAAACTTAAGTAAGATACCTGAGTAGTATACAGTGCAAGAACACTCCCAAACTAGAGGGTGTTCTTATATGAGCACATAATAAAGCACTGTTATCATTTTTTTCTATGAAACCCTTGCACCTCCATCTTTTTCCGCAATTTGGTGAAAACTCAAATCCTTCTTGGGTTTCCTCTGGTCATCTGTTTAATAACTCAAGTATAAGTTTGTCGATTTCATTAACAAAATCGCAGATTTTATCTTTAAATGGGAAGTTTAGGATATTTCCAAATCTGAATGAAAATGTCTCCAGATATGTGTCATTTATCGTAATATAGGTTAAATCTTTTAAAGGATTTACGCTATAATCAGAGAGCAGAAAATGGTAGGTTGATGTGTGATGGTGAAAAGAGGAGAAGAGGAGAAGATTAAGCGCATCCTAACAGAGCCCAAACTGGCGGCTATTAAGGCTATGCTTGAAAAGGACCACGCCATAGACTGCATCTTCCTTCTCTACATGAACCGCGGCAAATGGAAGGAAGCAAAGGGGTTCATGCGAGAGAATGGGCTAACCCTCAGCGACGGCACCTTCAGAGCCAGAATGATCGAAATCGAGGATTTAGGCTTAGCCAAAAGCGAACGCATAGACCCCCTAAAGAAATACTACGTAAAAACAGACTTCGGCGAAAAAGTGGCAAGGCTACTGCTGGAGTTTTTTGACAAGCTGGGGCTTTGAGCCGTCAAGGCATAACGCTTGGCAGTTGTTGTACAATTCCTTTTTTGATGGTTTTTTAGATGTCAGGCTGACGGTTTCTTTTTGGTTTTCTGTGGTTTTGTTTTACTAATGGGTAATATGGTGTATTGAGTCGTAAGATTTAAATCCTTTGCTTCCCCTAACATATACGACAACCCAAAAGGAGGGATAAAAAGGAAATGAAAATATTGAAGAGCAAGAGAGCCCTAAGCCCCGTGGTTGCCTCAATCATACTCATCGCAGTAACAGTCGCGGTCAGCATAGCAGTGGCAGCATGGATGGGAGCCCTAACATTCACATTCACAGCGACAGAACAAGTGGACATTAGAAATATTGCGTGGCATGGTCCTAATACCGGGTTCAACTTAACTGTTTACAACACTGGAACGTCGTCTTTCACCGTCACTCAGATATGGATAAACAATGTAGACAAAACATCTGTGTCGAACATAGGTACCGGTCTAACGATAGTTGACGGAGGATCTGATAAAATCAACGTGAACTATGCTTACGCCAATGGAACAAACTACGAAATAGCCATATTAACGTCGAAAGGCAATAGGTTTTCGAAGTTATTCGTTGGCGGAACACCTACTTAGTGTATTACCCATATTTAGTATTGCGAAATTGAGATCGGGGGTAGGGTAGTAGCCTCTCTTAATTTGCTCTATTGTTTCCTCTTTGGAGGTGCCAAAAATGGTGGTAGAAATAAAAGAATACGCCTCAGCAGAAGAAATAGCCGAAACCCTCGAAAAAGGAATAGCCGACACCAAAAGCACTTTGGGCGAGTATCTACGCCGACTAGACGATATCAGAGCCTTGGCTGAAAAATCCAAGAAAATCCGTGAAGTCGTCATGAAACTCGCTGGCAAGAAGGCCGCAACCGAAAGCCTAGGCGAAATCATAGTAGGCAGTCTAAGCATAGTATTGGACTCAAACCCATTCCACGAACTAACAGCCATAGAAGAGGTCGTGCGAAGCCACCAGGAAAGACTGCTGGTTCTGCAAAAAACCCGCGAAGCGCTGAAATGGCTGGACCAGCTTGGAGACACAGAAGGACTAAAGTATCTTGTAGTTGAAAACGACGGCGTCCCGGAGCGTATACTCTTCAAAATATCCTAAAAAAGCGCATAGACGTGGAAGCTATGGATAGTGAAGTTTACTCCTTCGCCCTAAAAAACACCTTGAACGAGATCCGAAACGTGTGCCCAGACATAACTAACACCTTCATGTTTACAGAAAACGGCGAAATAATAGCTGGAGACGAAAACACACCCGAGAAGGCAATGGTGCGTGTCGTGGATGCCTTTGCTGACATATTAGAAAAGGCCGCATCCATAGGCGGCATTGAAGACATAACCCTTGAAGGCAGTAATCGAAGAGTAAACGTCTCCCACATAAGTGACACTTACTTTGTCACAATCACTTCCAGAAAGGCAGATATGAACTATGTGAATACCGTAACCCGCATCCTGATTCCGACAGTTCTAAAATTGCTCGAGAAAATCTGCCCTACCCCCCTCAAAAACAGTTCGCAATTAACAAAAAAAGAGCTTGCGACAGAGCCCTCTGAAGAAATCGCTATGGAAGAACCTAAAGAAACCGAAGAGCCTGAAATTAAACCCGAACCTTCACTGGCAGAGCCTCCCGTGAACCAGCTTATGGTCGAAAACCTTGGCGGTTTACTAGTTGCCTCTGACACTGTGCGTGTTGACAGCCAAATACTATCACAATGGGAAGAACTCTACGAAGATAGAAAAATCGAGAAGGTTGAAATCGAAACCTTTGATGGAAAAACGACACGATGCAAAGTCAAACCCATTAAAAAGTCAAAATTCGAGAGAAAGGGCACCATACAAATGCCTGAGAAGATACAGCTTGCCCTGGGGATTAGAAAAGGTGAGCTCGTTAGGGTCAAACCAATAGTTGAGTGACGGAGTGTGTGCTATGGTAAAGAAAAAAAGGAGTTTTCAAGAAGTTGCAGGTGTAGCTGAAACCGTGGCTGTTGAAGAGGCATCATGTGTGAGCAATCTAAGGACAAATCTCGAAGAAATCAAGACGCACGAAGGCGTTATAGGCTATATTCTCAGAAACTCCACCTCAGCGACGATAGAACTTAAAGACCCAACAAAGGTAATCGACTACGCCATTCTTTCATCCTCAGCCCTTGACGCAAGCGAAGAGCTCTCCGAACTTTTCAGCTTAGGCGAGGTCAAAGACATAATCGTCGAAGGCAAAAACGTTAAAGTGCTTTCTTTAACCGTTGAAGAAAATAAAATAAGCATTTTCATGGACAAGGATGTTGACTGTGAGAAAATTTTAAGAAAACTGAGTTCACCTCAATGCAAAAAATAAATGTTTCTTTTATCTTTTATTCCTTCAATATTTCTCTATAAATGATTATATTCTACTTTCAGAACACTTAAATTAGTGTCTTCGTTATTATTTTTGGAGAAGGGAGTCTTCAGCAACCCTTTAAAGATTGGGTTGGTAAGCTCGTTGATTCAAAACAAGAGAAGCAGCAGTAGCCACCACCGTGGACAGTTAGACGTTATAGCAGATATTTTGGAAGCCTCACATGGCGGGACCAGGAAAACTCACCTCATGTATCATTGTAATCTAAGCTTCAAACAGTCAAAATATTATCTGGATTTTCTGCTCAAGAAAAAACTTCTCCGCGTGGCCGGTCAAGGCGGCAACCCCGATCACGGCTTGTTTGAGATCACCGATAAGGGTAAGAAGTTTTTGAAGGCCTATAAGGGTTTAAAGGCTCTTATGAAGTAGCAGTTTGGGTTAAGAATTTTCGAATGTGTCCTTGAAGTTTCATTTTCTTTTGCGTTTCGTCTATAATTATGAAACGGTATTCTTTTAGAAACGCCACTGTTCGGTGGATTTGGTTTTCGTTCAATCTCATCTTTTGTTGTATCTCTTTTAGAGTGTGCCATTGCCCATCCTTGAGCATTTCTAGAATTTTTGCAACTTTTGATGCCGTTGATGTATCCTCCGCCGGATAGTATTGGGTTTATGTACAGTTCGTTTAAATGTCTTCTGAGGTTATTTTTCAGAAAATTTTTCTAGAAGATTATTTATAGAAATCACAGTAACTAATGTTGAAACATCATATACCAACACAAACCCCAAAATTCTGCGAACACCTTCTACCTTTCAACAAAGCCTTTTATCAAAAGCAACAATATAGAACAATGGAGAACAAATTATGGCACAGCAAACCAGCTGGTTGCAAATTCTCACTCAATGCAAAAACAACGTACAAAAACAAATTGCCCCGCTCCTAAAAACACTCAATCAACAACAGCCAAACCTTGGCATAGGAGCAGGCGGCGACCCGATAAAGCAAATAGATCTAGCGGCAGAAAACGCCATTATAAAAACTCTTAGGAGCCATAAAATCTCATTCACGCTCATAAGCGAAGAGTCGGGCATAAAAGAGTATGGCGGAGCTCCACAAGAACATTATGTAACCGCTGACCCAATAGACGGTACAACAAACCTTATGAGAGGCATACCCTTCTACGCAACATCAATTGCGATATCCACACATCCTATCCTAAACAACATACACACAGCATTGGTAGCAGACCTAGCCCACGATGTAACCTACACAGCGCAAAGAGGAAAAGGAGCCCACCGCAACAACCAGAAAATAACTCCTTCAAAAAGCACCTGGCTAGAAGAAGCGGTGGTTGGCATAGACTTAAACGCGTACAGAATTGCACCGCAATTAACTGGTTTAATACAAAAAACAAAACATATACGTCACCTCGGGGCCAACGCTTTAGAACTTTGTTACGTGGCAGACGGAACAACAGACGCCTTCATAGATATACGAGGGAGACTTCGCGCCACAGATATGGCAGCCGCATGGCGAATAATAAAGGAGGCAGGCGCAAAAATAACAACGTCAGATGGGCAATCATTAAACATCAAGCTAGACCCAAAACAAAAAGTAGCCTTCATAGCATCTGCAAACCCGAAAATCCACAAAGCCATACTTAACATAATAAAAACCAAAAAGGAAACAAAATGATAACACCACTACCGCCGCATCCAGCCGCACTAATAAAAACACAAAAAACACGAACAATGGCAATAGCCGACCTGCACATAGGATGGGAAATGTCCCTTTCAGAAAAAGGCATTCACGTCCCAACGCAAATGCCAAAACTCTTAAACAAACTAACAAACCTCGTAACTACATACAAACCGGAAAAACTACTTATTTTGGGCGACGTAAAGCACACAGTCGCAACTGCAGAAATAGGCGAGTGGCAAGACATACCAGACTTCTTCAACGACTTAAAAAAGCAAATACAAGAAATCCTTCTAATCCGCGGCAACCACGACGGAAACCTCGAACCATTGCTGCCAGAAAACATAAAAACCCTGCCCGCCACGGGCATAATAATAGGCGAAGTGGGCTTTTTCCATGGACACAGATGGCCATCGCCGACACTTCTAAAATGCAGAACACTGGTAATGGGGCATGTCCATCCCGTCGTAGCCTTTCGTGACCCAGCAGGGTTCAGAATAACAAGACAAGTTTGGGTGAAAGCAAACTGCGATAAAACTCGACTAGCCGAAACCTTGCTGCAGAAATACAAAATAAAAATCGAGAAAAATCCCGAAGAAACGTTATGGAAACATTACAAAATTAAGCCGAAAACCTCGCAGCTTTTCATAACGCCTTCTTTTAACGACTTCCTAGGAGGCAGACCGTTAAACGAAAGGAAACTTGGTGGAAAACCACAACGTGAAAGGATTGTTGGTCCGGTTCTCCGTTCAGAAGCAGTAGATATGGAAAATGCAGAAACATATCTTCTAGACGGAACTTATCTTGGAACCCTAAACCAGCTCAAAATCTTGAGCTAGCCGCATTCAGCATAAGATTTATAGATAATAGCTTTATTCACATTAACAGGGTGAAAAAAATGCCATCAGATGAAGATTACCCAGAATGGTTTAGAAGGAGACGCTATCCCTTCTTCAGAGGCTGGTTGTTCGAAGATGTTGACAAAGTGTTCCGTGAAATGGAAAAAATGATGGAAGAAGAATTAAAAACTTTCACTTCACAGGTCCCAAAGGACTATGTCAGAGAACGCAAACTCCCAGACGGCTCGACTGCCCGTGAATGGGGTCCCTTTGTATATGGATACAGCGTAAAAATAGGGCCTGATGGAAAGCCTGAGATCCGCGAATTCGGAAACGTCAAGCCGAGTCGCTTAGGCCCGCAAGTGAAGGAAGAACGCGAGCCCCTTGTAGACATCATTGAAACAAATGGAGAAGTTCATATCGTGGCAGAACTGCCTGGCGTGGAGAAAAGAGACATAAAACTACATGGAACAGAAGACACGCTGAGTATATCGGTTGATACTCCACAACACAAGTACCATAAAGAAATTGCGTTACCGGCAAAGGTAAAAGTGAAAGAAGCGAAAACAGAGTACAAAAACGGAGTTTTGGAAATTAAATTGCCAAAAATCAAGGTTGAAAAGAAACCCAAAGGTGAGCCGATAAGCATAGATTAAATAATTTCTGTATTTTTCTCTGTTCTATCGCCTTTCCGCCAAAAGAGCCTGTGCATAAAATGGACGAAAACTCAGAAATTGATGTGTTAAACTCTATTTGCAAAGAAGCAAAGGCTGAAGACAGATTAACCGGCAAAAACCTGACAAAGCTTTATGAAACTTTTGGTCAGCGGTTCACTAAGGCTTTTGAAGCCTTGAAAGAAAGTCGAGTGAAAAAGTACGTTTTTAAGCCGAGCGGCAAAACCGTCTGGATTGTTGTTGGAAAGGAGCGAGACTATTTGATAATACCTGACGCTGAATTCTGCCCCTGCGACGACTTTTACTTCCGCGTCTTAGACAGAGAAGTGCACCTGTGCTATCATCTTATCGCACAGAAACTAGCCAAAAATCTCGAATGGTTTGAAACCATAGAGGAGCACGACGAAATTTACGACTCCCTCATGACTGAATGGAAGAAAGCTACCATTTAAATATTTAAACTCAAGAATAAAGTAGTAAAAGGAGACAGTTTCCATGGACCTAGGAGCATACTTCGAATTACTCAAATACATCCTCATGACCGCAACATTCGTCGCGTTGGTTTTAATATTTCTTCACGTGTTTTACGGTAGAGAAGAAAAGGCAAGCTAAAAGTGCGCTTTCTTCACTTCTCTATGTATTATTAGGAACATTACGACGCTCAAAATCGCAAGAACTATAGCAAATAAAACCATCCATGTGGCTCCGGGACCAGCGCCCACAACTATAGGGAAGGGACCTATAAAGATGAGGGCACCAAAATTTACTGAGTCCTTACCGTAAAGCACAGCAGCAACCATCAAAATTATGATGCCTACAAAGATTATGAAAAACCCTATAATGAATAACATTAAGAATTTTTGAAACACGTTTTGCTCTTTGTTTGCGTACTTTGCCGATTTTTCGCAGAGTACCATCACAAGTGCTCACCTGAACATTAAGTGAAATATCACCATTGCTATCACAAGAATTATTGTAAGCGTTATCGAAAGCAGTAAAATTATTTTGATTGATTCTTTGTCTGTTCCAAAAATTATTGGGAAAGGACCTATTATTATGGCTCCGCCGCCTCCGACCTTTCCATTCCTCTTGACACTGGAAAGGAAGAGCAGAAGAACTGCGGCTAGAATGACAAGCGTTCCGGCGAATATTAGGGCTATGCCTAAACCATAAAACGTCCCTGCGTCCATGGCTGTATTAGGCTCTCCTAACAGATTTAAAAGTCGCTAACAGCTTTTAATAAACTTTATAGCATCCTTTTATACTCGTCTTTAGAGGCATCGAAGCTGAAATGACGACTGAAAGAATAATTGAGCAAATACTTTCAAAATGTCCGGAAATTTCAAGGGAAGAGATTCTAGAAAGACTAGAGAGGGAAAAGAGTAAAACGGGCGGTTTTATTTCAGACGATAGTCTTTTGCGGATGATTGCGGCTGAGTTTGGCGTGGAAATTTCAATAGAGACTTCAGCGCCTACGCTTTCAATTGGGGACTTGATTCCGGGTTTAAACGATGTTACTATTATTGGGCGGGTTCTTGCAGTCTTTCCATCTAAAACCTTTAAGAGGAATAAAATCGGAAGATTTGCAGGTCTGATTGTTGCTGATAAAAATGACATACTGAGGGTTGTTTTGTGGGATGACAAGGCAAGCCTTGTAGAATCTGGCGAGATAAGGGTTGGGCAGATAATACGTTTTTCCCATGGGTACACGAGAGAAGAGCGCACTGGAAAAGTTGAATTGCACATCGGTGATAAGGGTGAAATCGAAATCAATCCGCAAGATGTAGAAGCAAGAGATTATCCTACCATCAGCAAATTCGCGACAAAAATCGTGGAAATAACCCAAGCCCGCAGAAACAAAAAAGTAAACGTTCTGGGCACGGTTAAAGAGCTTTTTCCAACATCCAGTTTTAAGAGGCAGGATTCAAGCTCTAGAAAGGTTATGCGGTTTGTACTGGCTGACGAAACAGGCCAAATACCAGTTGTGGTCTGGAACGAAAAGGTGGACGAAGTTGAAAAGACGCTGAGTAAAGGTGTCAGGTTGCAAATAATCAATGCAATAGTGAAGAAGTCCCCAGGCGAGGGCTTAGAGGTTCATGTTGATGCAGGAACCTTTGTGGAGGCAGTCGCGCCAGCGGAAGGATTTGTGAAAATAGTTGATTTGAAGGAAGGCTTAAGCAATGTTAACGTTGAAGGAGAGATTGCTACCAAGCCCATGCTCAGGGATGTAAAGACATCAAAGGGAGAGCTTGCGAAACTCGCCGTTTTTGAATTGGAGGATGAAACTGGCAGAATTTGGATTTCAGCGTGGCGCAAACACGCAGACACAGTAAGCAACCTAAGACTGGGCGAAAAAATCGTCATAAAGAACGCCTATGTCAGGAAAGGCTTTGGAGAGCAATTAGAAGTGTCAACGAAAGGCGCGTCATCCATCACTATCCTTCCCAAGAATGGAGATTAACATCATTTTGTCCAGTTAATCATTTATGACAAAAGGCTTAAGACTGTTAGAAGAGAGGTTTAGCATGTCAAATGCCTTACTCAAGTTGGTGGTGATACAATTTGCGGTTTACACATTTTTTGGCGTGTTAGGGTTCGTTGCGTGGGCATTGACATTTAGCAACAACACAACAATTACTGAAATAATAGTGGGGGGATACCTACAGGGGCATCTTATTAGATGGACCACGCACTTTCCAACATGGGGAATCTTGATATTAATAAGCTCGATTTTGTCGTTTTGTGCCGCTTGGCTTTTACGCAGTTCACGAAGGATGGGAGGATGCTTGGGCATAGTCTCCTTTTCAATAGGATTTGTAACAAACATCATCTTTGCTCAAAACATATTAGTCCACAGTCTCATAGGCTTTATCATTGGCTGGACACTACTGGCACCTCTTGTTGTTATATGGAAAGATTTAGAGTGACAATCACGAAGAAACGCCTCACCAAAAGTTTTTCGGTACCTCAGGGCGGGATTCGAGCCCGCGACCTCTGGGCGCACTATAGCCCCTTATATATACGCTCTCCAGATTATGAGTCGCTTGGCGGACATATTAGTCTTGCCCGAAACCCTCAGGACCAAGAGATTGACTATAGGGGCTTGCGTGAGGAATTTATTGCTTGGCTACGAAGTAAGAAGCTTAATGAGTATTATGCGAAAGGCATGGTTAGCAGCTTGGACAGGCATATCGGCGATAAACAGATCAGAGAGGCTATGGACATCGTTAACATCTTTGCTGACGTTGGTGGCGGAAGGCACGAGTTAATTCCTGCTTTGCATGCGTTGCTTAACTTTGCCAAGCTTAAGGGCTTTGACAGGGCTTCGATTGAGACGCTAAAGGAGGCTATTCCAAAAAGAGAGATCGGTGTCGACTTGAAGATTCCGAGCGAGGAGGACATGGTGCGTTCTTTGCGGATAGTGGAAAAGGTGGATTTGCTTAGGCACAGAGTAGCCTTCAACTTAGCTTTAGACAGTGGCTTGCGCTTGACGGAAACAGTGAAGTTGATTGACGGTTTCAAGGCTGACGCGGTAGAGAAGGCTGAAGGGTTTTACGTCGCTTACTATGGCTTCTTTACTGAGTACACAATGCGGTTGCTGACGCAGCTTTCCGAGGAAGAGAAGAAACGTTTGACTGACAAAAATGCTGGGAAATACGTGCAGAAGCTTCCAGGCGTGGTTCGCTGCAAGTATTTGCGTAAGTTTGCTTTTGACAAGATGATTGAGCTTGGAGTGCCCGAAAGCGTAGCTGACTTCATAGAGGGAAGGATGCCCAAGACTATAGGAGCTAAGCATTACATGATATTGCTGAGGCAAGCAAAGCAATACTATCCAAAATATGCAGAATACGTCACACAGCTAAGACAGAAAGCCATTAACTAATCTTTTTTTTCTTTGCAAACCATTGTTGTTTATGAGATTGATTCAATTGCCTTCAGAACTCGATTGATATCTAATGCGTGAATGCGCTTCAGTAAGTCATAAACCGATATAGGTTTCCCAATGAGTTCAAGAATCTCGTCTAACGTGAAGTTCATTATTAAAGTTTGTTTTATAATCTCATTCGTTTGTGAAATGAAAAAGGTTCTATTTTCTGTAGAATAGTTCTTTGGGCACTCATGAAATTCTATGCCACTTTCATCGAAACTTAACACCCCAACCTCTGAATCGTGATAAAAATCAAAAGGGCACATGGCATATCCTTCATCAAAGAACCCAGTCTGCAAGTATTGGGAACTTTCAGGGTCACGTAACAACTGAGAGACAGCTTTCGAAATGCTTGAATGGGGTTTACTGCTTTCCACCTCAACTACCGCTGTTTTTTCTTCCATATCTACTATCTTGCCTTTCACACGTTTCAGAACTCTGGCAAAAGCCAACTCAGTCAATGTTCCACCGTGAGCAAATATTCCCATTTCTACAAGTTTGTTAACAAGAGGCGTTCTCCAAAAAATCACATCAGGAGCCTTGGCCCCTTGGAGCCAGAGCTTGTGGTTTGTCGCCAGAAAACCTTTGTTTCGGAAGAACAGAATTGAAATGAGTTCACCAACATCTTCTCCTACGCAACTCATGGATGTTCCTTTATATGTTCTCTCTGTTATCGGAATAAAGACAACATTCATTTCGCCAAATCCTTTGTCTTTTAGAGATTCCATGACTTTTTGCCTGTATCTTGTTATTGATTCTTCTGTGGAGCCATAAAAGAAGCAGAAATATGCTTTTTCAAGCGCCGCTTTGTTTCTTTCATAGAAATCCAAACAAGACCCTGACACGATAGGAAAGGCAATTTTTTGACCGTTAAATTCAGTGCAGCAATCGTAACGCAAGGGAAATCTTCCAAAAGCTCTGGTAGGTAATCCAAGCGAATCAAGGAATGTTAGAGTTTCTCGCGTTTCAAAAGTTTCAATTAGAATGTAGAAATCTGCGACGACCTCTTTAACCCTGACATTTTCTAACCCTGAAGAAATTAGACCCACGAATGCATTATTTAACCCTGTTATAATTTGTTTCCACTCAATCATTGAATCATCCTCTTGTGATCATATGAGAATTCATCTTTTGACCCGATATAGTGTATATTCGTCATCCCTTAACCACTTTATTAATAGCTTTTCACCGAAACTCGCATGTTCTCGGTTAACTTCGGATATACATTCTTCAATGTCTTTGAGTTTTTCTTTCGTTACTTTGTTCAGATTGATTCCTTTACGTTATGAGCATCTCATAAACGTATTCACCATTGGATGTAGCGGATAGGTCAGGCTTCTTCCGAGTCTAAGACCCATTGGAATCACCTCTTTCTTAAAACCATACCACTTATATGCTTGGCGCACCACTATATTTCTTCTTTTATTTTTCATCGCAAAAACTCTCTCGTTCACTTAACAAGCTTCGTGTTTAAACTCACTGGACAGTATTTTGGTGCATGACCACGGGGGCTACTTTCGCTTATAGGTGCTACATGCACGTCATTAAAAGTTTTCATCAGTTATATACGATGCCTCGTTTCTTTTGTCGTAAGCGAGTGCATATTTGTTTAGCATGTCTCTTCCAAGAATGCTCGGAATCCTCATTATCCTCTCATCCCGAACCGTATGCTTCAAAACATAAATCCGATCAAAACTCTCCACATGACTCTCCCCATTTTCTCTACGAAAAAACAAGTTTAACATCCTTCAGAATATAGGTATCAACCAATCCGCCTATTCCAAGCATGCCTTCACTAAGCTTCTCTACCTTGCTGAAATCTATCCCTAACCTAATGACGTCTTTGTCGCAGATCGTGGTTCTCGACGCTCCAGTATCAACCAAAAACTCAACAGTATCACGAATACGCAGAGCCTCACACTCTAAAACTGCAACAACGTATGCTGCCTCAAAAATTCCAGGCTTGAAAAAGCAAGGAATCCTCAACGAACCACTTCTCAGAGTATAAGCTCAATCTCTTTAGTGGTCACATACTCCACAGCAATCTCGTTATAATCTTTAGGATACTTCTTCCGCAACCTTTTAACAAGCTTATTCAACTCCCGGTCATGGTCAACAATTGCACTATCAAAAGCCGCAACCCACTCATCCCTAAACTTCTTCTTTAACTCCTCATAGTGCTTGCTAATCCACTTCGCATTCTCCTCATATCTTGAAAGAACAGCAACAACAGAACTCATATCCTAAACCGCCAGACCTAAGAATAACATACACAAGAAACCTTAAATCACTTTCGAATTGCGAAAAGCAGAAACCAGATGATGTTCATACACGCTACCATAGGACCGTCCCAGGACAGTCCTAAGTCTGAAGACCACGCGATACCGAAACAGCTTTCAAGCACTTTCCAGTTTTCACCAAGCTCTGAACCAAGAAAACAGTCTAAGGCAACGACCTTCATAAAAACAGAAAGGATAGAAAACGCTGTTGTGGTGCCGGGGGCGGGATTCGAGCCCGCGACCTCTGGACATCGGGCGTTCGGCCTCCATTGTTCTCCAGATTATGAGTCTGGCGCCCAAACCAGGCTAGGCTACCCCGGCGAAACGCAACTACGTCTATCTAAGTTTTGCAGTGCACTCAAATATAAGAGTTAAATTGTCAAGCATAGATATCTTCTTTTTCCAATCAATTGAAAATCGTCTCAAGTTTCTAGTTAAGTCGCCGTGATGTTTATGAATGCCCAAGCCCAAAATAAATTGTCAAACCCAATAAGAATGTCTGAGTCGGCAGAAGGTATTAGCGCCTCAATCAAATATGTTCCTGATTTAATCTTTTTTTCTGGTTGATAAATGTTAGTTTGGTTCCAAGTAAAGGTTCTCTCAAGAGATTGCTGAGGATAGATTGTGAACACTGTCTTGTTAAAATGAATGAGGCTAAACCATACTTGAGTCGTAACAGTGGGGTTATCCTCATAAACATAACTTACAGAAACCACCATCGGGTCACTAATTGATGACGTAAAGGAGTGCGGTATAAAACCAAGGTTCTTTAAAGAGACCGTAACCTGCACGTTTTCGCCAAGTTCGTAATTAGATTTGGCTGTGGCGACTACAAAAGACCAATTTGGACTCGTAACAGTCCAAACTGAATGGGTAACAGCTATTGCTATTATTGCTACGCTAAATGTAAGAAGAAGAAACCGTTTAGTACTCAACTTGCTGGATGTAAACAAGGGTTGAACAAGAAAAGCGTATAGACAAGGTAAGGCAATTGTGTAGGCAAATACAGACCAAAAGGTCAAAACTGGTTTATTCATATATGCAATTATCAAACCTAAAGCGGTCAAAATGAAGGTTGCCATACAGAATAAAAGAATGTACCATTTAGGTTTCATTTATTCTTTCAATAGTAGTTTGTAATCCATCGTCTTAAAAAATTTTGGATCTGAAACATAACCGAATACCAAACTGCTATAAAGTAAATTTTGCTGACTCGATTGGTATCATGTTGATTCACAAGATTACAGTGATAATTTCAGTTTCACTTTCCATCGCTCTGAATTTAATACACAATATGTCCTGCAAACTTAGGAGTCACTTTCTCTTACTAGTTTCTCTATACCCGATTGCTTTCCAAGATAGACTACATCTACCATTTTAACAAAGAGTCCCGTCTCAACAACCCCTGGAAGCTTCTTCAATTCACGTTCTAGCTTTGCTGGATAGTGTATAAGTCCGAAATCTGCGTCTATTATGACGTTACCATTATCCGTTATAACTGGTCCAACCTTTCCTAAACCTTCTCTTAAAGTTGGTGTTCCGCCATGTTCTTTTATTTTCTGCATTAAAACTGATGCTGCGAAGGGCAAGGTTTCTATTGGTACTGGATGGTTGTTTTCTCCTAGAATCTTAACTTTCTTGCTTTCGTCTGCCGCTATGATTAGCCTTTTTGATGCTGAGGCAACAATTTTTTCACGGGCTAAGGCTCCGCCCATGCCCTTAATTAGGTTGAGCTCTTCGTCTATTTGGTCTGCCCCGTCTATTGTCAAATCAAGTGTGGGATGTTCTTCCAAGGTCGTGATTGAGATTCCGTGCTTAACAGCCAGCACAAAAGCTTGATACGACGTTGGAACACCTAAAACATGCAATTTCTCACGTTTTATTCTGTTTCCTATCTCTTCTATGGCATAGGCGGCTGTGCTTCCGCTCCCCAATCCCAAAATAAAACTGTCTTTAACATCTTTGACTGCCTCTAGGGCGGCGTTCTTCTTTGCCTTCTCAACCCATTCCATTTTAGGTTTCAATTTCCATCTGACCTAGCCTGTCTAAAACCTTCTCTACCTCAGCCCTGATCTCCTCTATTCTTTTCTCTGCCTCCGTTCTTGGGGTTGGCTTAACAGAAGGTGGTTTTCTTTTCTTTCTCGCCTTTTCCTCAGCCGGTTTTTCTTCCGGGCTTGGGGTTGTCGGTGCCTTAGCGATTGGAATGGTTATTTCTCTCACTGGTTTTGCTTCCACCTTTGAGCGCAGTTCCTCAACTTTTGTGCTTATTTCGTCGAAGCGCTCGCTGAAGAGTTTTATTAAGTCTTCTTGCATGGCCTCAAGCTCATGTAAAGCAACAAGGGATTCATCTTTCGAAATGGCCTCTTTCACGGTCATCATTCTAGACTTATAGGTTTGTGCGAGCCTCTCCCTCTCTTCCTCTGTTATCTTTCCATCCGCATGGGCTTCATAAAGCCGCCGAATGGCATCGCTTAAAATCTCTCTTTCCAAATCTAGGATTCTAAGCTCTTCCCTTGCGCGCACAGCCTCTTCAGAGGAGACGCTTTTCAGGATCTTGAATGGCAAACCCTTGAATTCCGTTCCTAATTTCTCTTCTTCCGGAAGCTGAGCTTGTTTTTTCCCGCGCCTTCTCATGGCGTAAACAACTATTAAACAAGCGATTATCACCCCTACCACGATTATTGCGTAAGTTAGGGGCTCATGAAAGGGCAAACAGCTCCCTCTGTATTTTCATTGTTTTTATGAATATATAAATTATCCAGAACCATGGATTAAGAAGAAGTCTTTATTAAATTTCGATTAGAAATATAGCGAGAAGCTTGAAAGTGGTGTCTTTAATGAAGAGGGAGGATGTTTTCAGGCATATTGAAGACTATTTTGAGGAGCATCTCGGTCGTTTACAAGAGCTTGTGAGGCAGCCTTCAATTTCGGCTGAGAATCGTGGTGTACGGGAATGCGCAGAGCTTGTGAGGCGTTATTTGCAAGATTTGGGATGCCGCGATGCGAAGCTCGTTGAAACATCCGGTAATCCTGTTGTTTATGGCTTCTATGACGCTGGCGCTGCCAAAACAATCATAGTGTATCTCATGTATGACACTCAGCCAGTGGATGAGCCTGGTTGGAGGGTTCCGCCATTGGAAGGGCGTGTTGTGGACATGAAACCTTTTGGCAAGTGTTTAGTAGCCCGAGGAGCTATTAACACGAAGGGTGAGCTGGCGGCTTTCCTCAACGCTTGCGAATCAGTAACCGCTTCTGGCGAAAAGATTCCGCTAAATCTGATGTTTGTTGCTGAGGGCGAAGAGGAGCTTGGAAGTCGTCACCTACCGGAATTCATCAACAAATATTTAGATAAGTTAAAGGGGGCTAACGCCGTATTCTTCCCAACAGCCGCCCAAGATCAAAAGGGCAAGGTTCAGATGACTCTCGGAGTTAAAGGGATAGTCTATTTTGAGCTGGAGCTTGACGGAAAAAGCTGGAGTTACGGACCAACAGAGTTCGCCATCCATGGAAGCAACAAGGCTTGGGTGGACAGCCCCGCCCTGCGGATGATGCAGGCTTTGAGTTCTTTAACAACAAAGGACGGCAACAAGGTTCTAATCGAAGGATTTTACGACAATGTAGTCTCTCCCAGCAAAGAGGATGTGGATCTTTTGGAAAAGCTTGAGAAAACGTTCGACGAAGAGACAATTAAGGATGAAATGAAAGTTGAACGTTTCATAGATGATGTCCATGGAAGGGAAGCCTTGATGAGGTATCTTTACTCGCCCACATTAAACATAGACGGCATTTGGAGCGGATACATTGGGCCGGGAACAAAAACCGTTTTGCCCCACAAAATAACCGCCAAGGTCGACGTGCGTCTCGTGCCAAACATGACGGTAAAGGAGGTTATTCCAAAGATAAGACGTCACTTGGACAAGCACGGTTTCAGGGAAATCAGAATCGTAGAGCTTGAGGAAGGCTATGGCTGGGCCAAAACAAGCATTCGGGAGCCAGCTGCCCAAGCCATAGCTAAGACTTACAGAGAGTTTGGCTATAAGCCGGAAATATGGCCCCATATGGCTGGAAGCGCACCGTTCTGCATGTTTAACCGCGAGCCCCTGAACCTGCCTTTTGTAGAGGGGGGCATAGGACACGGAGCAAGAGCCCATGCCCCAAACGAATACATAGTGGTGGGGGAAGGCGGACCAACCGGAGGCTTAAAAACACTCGAGAAATCCTACGTTGCAATCTTAGACAACCTATCAAAGATGTTATGAGCGGTTCTGCATGACTGCAACAAAAATTTCCGCTGAACGGCCTGAGTACTCGCAGCATATTCCCCGCATTTTCTCAACTTTGACATCTGAAAAATACTTTCGGGCCATTTCATAGATGTTTTCCGGCTTAAAACCCAAATGCACGTCGCCCATCTCCGTCTTGAACTCTTCGAAGCCGTGTTCGCAGAGGTCGATAACAACGGCTTTTCCATTCTTTTTTAAGGCGTCTCTGAGGCTTTTGAAAACTTTTTGGGGACGTGGGCTGTGGTGGAGCATTAATGTTGAGAAAATGGCGTCAAATTTGTACGGAATGTTAGAGTATTCTCTTGCTTGTCTAACACTACCTTTGATGTTTTCGGCTATGCCTATGAAAGGCGTTATGTCAGCCTTTTTCTTGGCTAGCGAAAGTAGCATTGCCGGAGTTATGTCCATAGCGTTAAAGGAAACTTTAGGAAATTTGGCATGTATTTTCTCGGCGACTTTGACCGTGAAAAATCCCGTGCCAGCACCCACATCTAATACTGCAGCGTTCGTTGGAAGTCTTGGCGAGGCAAGCAGAAGTCTGGTTATAGTGTTAACTATTCTTTCTACTCCGTTCTGTCCAAAATAGCTTATGACGATTTTATCTCTTTTTTCGGCTTCTTTAGTTGTGAAGTGTTCGACTTCTTTGGCAAGTATCTGCGGGTTAGAAGCACCGAGCTTCTTAAGGAACTGTTCAAGCTGCTGTTTCTTTAGGTATTTTTCCAGGCGGATTGATATGTTAACCCTGTCCTACGTGTTTTTGTCGTTACAAAGCCTCGGGCGGGATTTGAACCCGCGACCACCGCCTTACCAAGGCGATGCCCCACCGGGCTAGGCTACCGAGGCACGAGTTTTCCTTGAGAAAAGAGCTTTCACTAAGAGATTTAGAGCTTTCGATTGCTCTTTCTGTTTTTAAGTACTCGAGAACGCCTAGAAGAGCCTGTTGGAATGTATCAGAACTGCCGTAAGAAAGTTAAAGGTTAAATCCAAAATCAGAGAAAATACTACTAGATGTATGGGGAGAATGATAGAAAATTATTTTTCCCTCCTTTCTCCCGTCACGAACGACGTGCCATTCTCCCCACGAATAGAGCTTTCCTAAAAGACATTACTTGACCATGCTCAAATACAGACTATTAAAATTTCATGTGTAAAAATCTGACGAAAAATAGTAAGTAACGTAAAATGCTAAGGGGCTCATCCTAATTTTGATGGTTAAGTAAATATAAAAGAGAAAGCAATTCAACTTTGAATCGGATGACTGCGGGGGTGTCCGAGTGGTCAAAGGAGGCAGGCTTAGGAAAATGTTGACCAAGCAATGTTTTAAGAGACCTGCTGCCGTAGGGCTGCATGGGTTCAAACCCCATCCCCCGCACTAAATATTTTTGTTCCAGAAAAACAATCTCAAAACAACGTGAATCGAAAGTAATAAACCATAATTGACATTCGAGTTTATCTCATTTTTTTAATACCTTTAAAAGAGAGAGGTAAACATTGTAAGAGTAGGCGGGTGGGTTTTTGGAGCCTAAAACAAAAAGAGTGGCTTTGGCAACTCTTTTTGGGGCTGTAATCTTCTTGTCAAAGACCCTTATGCCTTCTCCAATAGACAAGATGTTCATTGTCTTACATGCTCTTCTGCTTGCATTGAGCAGTTTGTTGCTGAGAAGAATGGGAGCCACTTATGTAGCTGTGATTGGAGGCGTTCTAACTGCTTTATGGCGGACAGCTTTGGCACCTTTTACTTTTGTCTTCGCCTTATTGTATGGTTTGTTTGTAGACGGCTTTTTCTTCATTTTCAAAGTTAATCCTACGGAGGGCAATATGAAAACTCGTAGGCTGGTCGCCTCGATGACTGTGAGCACAGCCCTGTTGGGGCTCATAAGCTATTATATGACTGTTTTCATGTTCAGCTTGGTTGAGAGAAACCCTGTTTTAGAAGTCGGCATACTTGTCATTGGAATTCTCAACGGCGCATTTGCTGGTTACCTTGCATCCATTATCTGGAATAGGTATCTGAAAAATGTTAAAGTCTGATTGGTAGCGGTTCATATTTCAAGAAATCTATGCTATGAGACCACCATTTAGATGAATCAAATATTGAAAACATTCGCATTTCTTTGGAGAATGCTTCATAGATAAGACTAGAAGTAAGTTGCAAAAGTCTTAAAAGTAAGTTTGCCACGTTCATTTTTGGAGAGAGTTAAAATGAAAAAACATTTGTTCGCATTATTTGCAGTTCTAGTGTTTCTAGGAGTCTCGTTCCATAGTGTCAGCGTTGTCTATGCGCAAAGTGCCAAAGGCGAGATTTGGTTGCTGCAGGCGCGCGGCAAGCCTCAACCAGCGCAACCAGCGCAGGTGACCCCTTGGGGTATTAATAGAATCCGTGCTCCAGACGCTTGGACAACCTCAACAGGAGTTGGTGTACAAGTGGCAGTTCTTGATACAGGCGTGGACAAGGACCATGTAGATCTTTACGTTAACATCAAGTGGGGAATAAGCGTAGTCGGAGACAAGGAATCAACAGTCTATCGAGATTGGAAGGACAAAAACGGACACGGAACACATGTTTCGGGAACTATTGCCGCGCTGAACAATGAAATAGGAGTGGTAGGTGTCGCCTACAACATCCAGATATACGCCATTAAGATGCTTAACGACGCTGGATTTGGCACATGGCAAGACGCAGCAGACGCAGTTTACTGGGCAATGAAAGGACCAGACGGAATAATCGACAAAGACGGCGACGGTAAAGTAGCTGGAGACCCCGACGACGATGCAGCTGAGGTAATCAGCATGAGCTTCGGAGGCTTCGGTTATGATCAAGGCTTCCATGATGCATTGAAGGCGGCTTACAACGCTGGAATAGTGCTGGTAGCAGCAGCTGGAAACGAAGGAGACGAAGGCGTAACTTACCCAGCGAAGCACCCTGAAGTAATAGCTGTGGCTGCAATCGACGAAAACGATAATGTTGCTTCTTGGAGTTCCAAGGGTCCAGAAGTGGAGCTCGCCGCTCCCGGGGTGAATGTGCTTTCCACTCTTCCAAACAACAGATATGAGTACTATTCTGGCACTTCCATGGCTTGTCCGCACGTTTCTGGAACCGTGGGACTGATGGTTTCCAAGATTTTGGCTGATGGCCGCACATATACGGTTGAAAGAATAAGGGACATACTTCACACAACAGCTGACGACATTGGACCAGCAGGCAAGGACGACGCCTCAGGTTACGGAGTTGTAAGAGCAGACAAGGCTGTGGCTGAGGCTTAAAATCCCTTTCCTTTTTTAGAATGTGATTTCGGTGTTATTGTTGATATGGACTTGAAAAATGTTTTCACGTTTGCGATCGTCTTACCCCCAGCGGGTTTCCGCCATGCTTGTCAAGTCTTAGCTTGTTGATGGGGTCTTGTGTTCTCTTAACGAATTCTTCATCACGATATATAATTCGTCCTTTACCCCTTATGATTACTGCTTCTTCTCCGCTGTAAACAGCAACAGCCACATTATCGTTTCTCTCGCGCGCCTGAAACCTCGATGTTTAGTCAGGGGTCTTTTTGCCCAAATTGTTTTGCCACGATGGCGACATCCACTATGTTAATCTTGTCATCATCATTCATATCAGCGTTTGGGTTCCATCGTTCATGTCCTGGATATGATCCGAAGGCTTTTGCGGATATAGCAACGTCAATTATGTTAACTTGGCCATCACCATTTAAGTCGCCCAACATTGCCACTAAGACTATACCATCAATGTAGATGTTGTTGAGCACGTCGATTTCGTGTGGAAGCACAGTAATGTTAGCACTTATTGTGTAGTTTCCTTTCGCCACTTCCGTTGTGTTCCATATAAACGTTAGAGCTGAGTTAGTACCAGGAAGTAAGTCTTTTACAGTTCTTGTTTCAATAGCTATACTGTTATAATAAACGGTGACATCAAATACTTCCACATAGTCACCTTTGTTTTCAATTGTCACGTTGATTTTCGTAGAGAAACTAGCCACTACAGTCTTGAAAGGCTTGACATTGGTAACTGCTATATCGTGGATTCCTTCAGTTCTAAAGAAGCCATCCATGGTTTCATGAGGAATCTCGGATACTTTTGAGTTTATGAGAAAAGTTCGACTTAAGGTTAAATTGGATTCACCCGACTTCATCGCTTTAAAAGTTATTGTTGCAAGCACTCCAGCCCCATCGACCCCTGGAATCTCTCCAAGGAGTGTACACCATGCGTGTATGCGACCATGGGTTGCGTTGTAGTTGTTCCAGATTCCTCCTGTTTCTGAAGGGGCACCTGTAAAATAGGTAGGACCGCCTGTTTTCAAGAAAGGGCCTTCCATTACTTCGGTTGCATTTAAAATGTCGTTGCGATAGTATAGCTTGAATTCCCAGCCGTAAAGGTCGGTAACTTCTGCGACGCTTACACTTATAGAAAATGTTTCACTCACCCTCCCGATCGTTGTTTGTGGATCAATGTAAAGTGTTGGCATAACAAACTCTGCCGTAGACGATCTAAAAGTTGATAATGCTAGGAATAAAGAAGAAGCAACAATTGTGATTAAACCGAATATGCCTAATGGTTTTTGTTTCATCTTTTCACCACCCCTTCATCTCAATTGGGAAAAAGGGGGAAGGGAGAAGGGTGTTAGTAGCTTTTCCCGTAGTTCCTTGCAACCATCACTAGGTCGATGATGTTTATGTGGAAGTCAAGATTTAAGTCCAGATTGAAATCGTAGCCAGCTCTCCCTGGTCTCGTATCGAAGGAGCGCGCCACCCGAGCTACGTCAGTGATGTCAACTCTTCTATCATTAGTTACGTCGCCTATAGGAATCGGTGCTGGCACCTTGATGTGCACAAGTACTGTTCCAATCACCGGATCTATACCGTCAATAGCTAATTCAAATGTCCTGTCAACATAAATGGTCAATGCGCCATAAGCTTCACTCACTATTACCTCTATCGTCGAGTTGTAGTATTCTCTAACATCTAATTCTGAGTATTCAAATGTAACATTGTAAACGTTCCAAGTGCCATTGATGTAATCTGGTTCTATTGTTGAGGCATTGACCAGCAGAGCCGCGTAAAACGAATATTCGAAATCACCTGCCGTGGCATTCATCTGCTTTGCTTCTTCGACCGTTAGCGCTGGCAGATCCCAAAATGCATGTGCTTTTGCCCACTCTCCAACCTTGGCGTTGGCTTTAAGAAATCCTGTTGGCGGCGCCCAGTCAACGAATCCCACAATGTTCACCCAAGTTGCCTCACCAGGCGGTGTAGGTGGCGACGGCGTTGGTGGTTGAGCCAAACAAGGCATCAATAGCATGAAAGACATTGCAATAATGCTCAACATTATTGTTTTTTTCACTTTCTCTACCTCTTTTTCAACGATATTTTAGTGTGAAAACGCAAATAAAAGCCTTTCTTGGTTTATTTTGGTTTAAAATCGGCGAAAACACCTTCTTTTAGTTTAGAAAGGTTTAGAAAGGTTTTATTCTGTTTAGGAAGCCGACTTTGGCTCACATCCAGAGAACAGCAGGGCACGTAACTAACTGGCATAGAAACTAAGGTTTAAGGGAAATATTTGCAAGAATATCTCATAGGCTGAAACAAGCGAGAAGCTTAGAGGATAACGTATAGAACTTAAAGTTCTAGACAATCTGTTTTTGCTATCAGCATTCAACTTCCAAACTTCTTAAATAATGGCTCAAGGAAATCCCTTATGAGACTGAATGAAAAACAAGTTAAACTTGATATTACTACTTGTTCTGTTTTCATCTCTTAGTCTAACTGCTTTTTGTCAACTTGAACTTGAATGGATAACATCCTACAACATTGAAATAAGCGAGAAGGGCTCAGCAAGATGGAACATTGAACGGAAAGTCTTTCTGGAAACGCAATATGACGAAGCAACGTTTAGTTACTATAGCACCCTTGAGCATCATAATGAAGTTTCCAATAACATAAATGCGCTAGTGAAGGAGGCTCGCCTCAAAACAGGCAGGTGGAACATGACAAGGGGACCTTTGACTGTGAAAACTAGCACTTTTCGAACCGCAACAGGCTGTTACGGAGTTGTAACATATCGGTTCGAATGGACAGAGTTTGCCAACATAGCTCCGGACAGCGAAAAGATTGAAATAGGAGACACGTTTGTCGAAGGGTTTTTCCTTTTTGGGGATGGTGAATTAACTATCGAATACCCTTCAGGATATGTAGCGGCACATGTTTTCCCCGATCCAGATGAAATCAGAGAATCTGATCAGACTATTATTTGGAGTGGACTCGAGAGTCTCAGCGTGAAAGAGCTAAAGCTTGTTCTGAGAAAAAAACATTTCATGGACTTCTTACACGACTACGCATTTCTCGTTTTCGGTGCAATTACAATTGTAATTGCAGGCTTCTCCGGCTTTTGGTTTCTCAGAAGGAGGAAAAAAGAGAGAAAAGCTGTCATCCCACCAACAAGCATTTCTGTTGAAATCGAGGATGACGAAGACAAAGTAGTTAAGCTGCTTAGAGCCGCAGGCGGGCGTCTATACCAGTCAACTATAACTAAACAATGCGGATTTTCCAAAACAAAAACGAGCCTGCTCCTAACAACTATGGAAAAGAAGGGAAAGGTTACAAGGAAAAAAATGGGAAGAGAGAAGTTGGTGATACTCGCAGATAAAGAATTTAAAGAGACGAAAAACAAAGGAGGATAAGTTTAGCACCTGCATTTTCTGAACACTAACCCTAAAAGATCCTTTAGCAAAAAAGTTAACTTTTAAGATTGTGCTCTCAATGCGTGGAATTTAAACGGAGATATGCATCTAACCCATCGGCATTTTTTGATGAACTTCACTCACTTTTGAGCCCTGTGTTGCGGTATCCCCATAACAATGCTATCCACCGTCGCGGTATCTCCCACGACTGCTAAATCCGTGGGTTTGGCTTCCACGGTAAAAGAGAGTTTCTGTCCTGGGCCTAGCCCGTAGTAGGTGGCTCCTGAAAGGATGACTTTTCCTTCTGAAATGATTATGAAGTCTGTTCCGTTGGCTGAAAGCTTGTAGTGTTGCAAAATGTGTATTCCGCTCCTGTGTGTGATGTGGACTTGGACGTCGATGGGAAAGGTTTCGTTGTTTGTGAATGTTCGGATGTCAGTGCACACGGAGGTTGCGTGTTTGTAAAGTATGATGGTGTCCGTCCACGAGTATTGGCGCGCATGCTCGCGTGTGTATCCTAATGTGGAATCTATTGATGAAGCTAACCAAACGACGGCTATAAGTATGAATGTTCCTAAAGCCGCGAATGCTTTCTTCCTCAACTTACTTCCCTACACTAATGCCGTTAAGCAACTGCTTTCAACTTGAGGTCTCAGCAACAAAAAAGGATTACGGAGTAGCTATATGTATTAGACTGCACCGTATCAATAGATACGCTTCGCTAAGCTCCGTTAAGCGGAAGCACCATAGTTCAATGGGGAAGCTATGGGTTCTCGACCTTCATCTCAAACGTGAAGCTTGGTGTATGACCAACAACTGCTGAAGCACCAGCTGTTATTTCAATCCAAATCGTGTATTTCGTGTTTGCTGCAAGCGTAACTCCTGAAGACCAAGCAAGGGATGGGTCGTCTAAGTTGCTCTCCAGCTTCGTGTAAAGTTGACCGCCATTATACACCGTGAAGTTTAAAGAGGCTATATCTGTGGTATTGGTGTTTTCGCTTGCAAGCCTGAAGTAAACCGTGCGTGATGATGCATCATCGTTCCATATCCCGTAGGTTATGTTTTCATCCACAGTCTTAATGGCTGGGAATATGTTTGCGCTGTAAGAGAAAGTGTTTGCCTTTGTTCCATCAGCCCACTTGATAAAGGATGCTTTTGGGTTGGCAGCTACCGTGGCGGTCATTGTCCACTGTAACACTACGTAGGCGACTGCTGCGACGGTTCCAACCAGTAGTGCCACCAGTAGCAACGCTGGAACGGCGTGCTTGCCGATGCGCACTCGTTTTCCCATTGCACGACTCATTTTTTGTTATCACCTCCCTTCTCTTTATTTTGTTTGGAGCGAATCTTTTTGATTCGCTCTTTCAAACACTTTATGTATCGGATAATTTTTGGGTTGAAAACCGGTAATAGCCATAGAGCCAAACTTAAATTGGACGTGTTGTACTTTGCAATTATACCCCACGCCTGGCTTGTGGAAACATAGTTTTGGTCGCAGGTAATGGTTTCCGCCTGATTTTCTGTTGTGATGGTCCTGGTGACGTTGGCGATCACATGTTGAGGTGAAGCTCCGTCGTAACACGTGAAGGTTAAGGTTGAGTTCGGAACGTTGGCTAAGCTAACCTTTCCGTCGGATCCAGTGATTCCTGTTCGGATCTTGTTGCTTGCGACGCTTGTAGCGTTGTACACAGTGACGTTGACATACTGCAAAACAGCTCCTTGCGCACCCTCTATGCATGTGACTGCTATATCGAAGATGTGGCATTGAACGTCTATGGTTTTGTCTGAATCCATCTCAACCGAGAAGGTTCCGTTAACCCACGCGCCATACCATTTCACCTTAACGTATACGGTTCCACTAATCCCGCTCCAATTCGCCCAACCATTAACATCAGAAGTTTGAACATCCGAGTCTACATAGACGTAAGCGCCCTGAATGTTCTCAGTTAAGTCGTAATCCATCACACGAAGATTAAGATCAAACCCAACCAAGGTACTTTCGAGGTTAAATTCGCCACTTCCTGTGGTTTCGGTGGCTCTCTTTACGACTATGTAGTATGTTCCACTGTATGGAGCCTTCACTGTGACCTGTTCAGTTCCTCCAGTGGTTGCATTAATGCTCTTTACCACTATGGCTGGCTCTCCGAAGGTAGTGCCAGTGCTATTGTACAGGTATAGGTCGTAGTCAGCGCCTGCTGGAACGTTAAGCGTGAACGTGTAGTTGAAACCTGCAGCAAGCTGTACATTCCTTGCCCAAGCGAGTTTTTGACCGAGCACTGAAATGGCGTACCGTTACCCTGGCGTACCGTTGATTTTTGATTCGGTTTCTGAATTCATAAGAGTTTTAATGTTTTAGAGTTAAGCTATCTGGTTGCAGGGTGGTAATTGTCTTGAATGATCAAATCCTTCAGGCTTGCAAGGAATTGATTGACGACGCGAAAATGGGCTGCGCCGACCTAGTTTTTAAAGAAATATGCCTTGAAATTCTTTCAAGAGCACGTCACATTCTAACAGAAAGACAGTTTAAACAGCTCATCGCATATGCCGCCCAAAGAATGAAAGAGAAAATCGCTTTTGAAGTAGAGGAAAAATTAATTGCGCACGGGTGAACATAGAAGCCTAGACCTTCCATTCTATACTGGTAAGAAGCCTATAATCCGAGGCAAAACAACACGTAAGGCAATCCTACCCTGCAAATGTTTATTTTTATAACGTACGCGAATTCTATCTAGAGCTTATAGCCTATCTTCCGCAAAAATTTTTTTCTCGCTCTTATGTCCTCTTCTGTTTCTAAGCCTTTACTCCTTAATCCATCAATTACACCCGCTATTCCCCTGCCCTGCTCGGTTTCTACAACGATAACCTCTAGAGGGTTCGCGGTGGCAGCGTAAATTGTGCAAACTTCTGGCACTTTCTTAATCTTGTCTAAAACATTTATCGGATAAGCATTCCTCAGAAAAATTATGAAACTGTGGCCACAAGCAATTTCAAGGGCTTTCTCCGCCGCCAGCTGCCTCAACTCTTCGTCGTTTCCCTCGTGTCTTACTAGGCATGGACCGGAGCTTCACAGAAGCCTATCCCAAACTTTATGTTTGGTACCGCGTTAATCAACGCCTCATACAAGTCTTCAACTGTCTTAATGAAATGGGCCATGCCCAAAATAACATTACATTCTTTCGGAACTTCAACTTTAACTGTTTTTAATTCTAACATAAGATAATCTAACCTCAGTTAATTGATAGATGTAAGTTCAGTTTTAAGGTTTAAGCACAACGATACTTCAACTGTCAAGCGATATGTTGATTTGTCTCAAAGCGAAACCTAAATATTGGCAAGATGTGAAAGCCATTCAGAAATGCGTAGATGGGCCGGTAGTTCAGTTTGGCATGAACGCCTGACTTGCACTAGCAATATAATATTAGGTGATTTTGAAGAATGGCTGTTGAAAACTCATACACGGCATTATGCTAAGGACTTAATGCGATACGCTAGGAATTATTATGACGTCTTACAGGATCCAAGAAGAATTTCTGAGATTGCTGTTTTATCTAAAGATAAAAGACGGATGGTAATGTCTACATTGGCTAATCTATCCAAGTATCTAGGTTGTTATGAAAAATGGAAGACTTTGGTTAAGACTTATGGTTTGAAATGGGAAAAGAAAGTCAGTCTTGACATAGTCTTAGATATTATGAACACCAATCTTCAAGATTGTTGGATATGGCTAAAACAGGTGTTGGAGAAGATATCTAGGGAGTATGGTTGTGTTCTTGTTTTTACTGCTTTAACTGGACTGAGACCCGGCGAAGCTATCAACTCAACTAAGCTTATCTCAAACCTATATGACATGGGAAGATTAAGTGACTACCTTAACCGAGAATTGCTAATGCTTGAACACTTCAGATGTGGTGACCTGTTTCTTAGACGGTGCAAGAATGCTTACATCAGTTTCATAACTCCAGAATTGCTAGAACTCATAACGACTTACAAACCAAGAATCAGGTATTCGGCTTTAGATACAAAGATTAACCGATTCGGATTCCCTACCAAAACAAAGCAATTGCGAAAATACTATGCGACAATGCTGAGAGAATATTTACCTACTGAAGCTGTTGACTTGCTTCAAGGCAGAATCAACCAAAGTGTGTTCTTACGTTACTACTACAAACCGTTCCTACAAGACATCAGAGAGAAAACTCTGAGGGGAATAAAACCCTTACAACAAGAACTATTGGAGATACTCTCTTAACTCCCCTTTTTTGTTTCACGTGGAACCTTTCGGTGTTCCGATTCTATAGACACCATGAAAGATTTGTGAACAGCTGTTTGAATCATCCATCACCAGCTGCTGGTAATGTTCTTCCTTGAGCAAACACAAATATTATATTCTAAAAAGAGAGTAGCTCTTTTCAAGTTTCTTAATCCAAAAAATTTTGAAATATGATATTTGTAGAGCTTATCTCTCTGCTTCTCTTCTCATCATCGATTTGTAAATTTCTACAACCGCATACCGCATACAAAACATTTATAGACTTCATAAATGAAACATTCACTTCTGCTTGGTCCAATATACATTGTTCTATGTAGAACATTTCACTGATTAAGAATCCAACTTCAAAATACTAATCTTGAATTCTTAAAGCAGATATTCAATAATCAATGACATGAGAAGGGGCGTAAAGATTGAAAACTGAAAAAGAAAAAACTGCCGAATCTAGAAGTGACAAATCATTAGAAAGCATTTCTAAGAAAGAAAGGAAAAGAGAAGCAAGCAAACCATTGTACCTAACTCGATATGAATAGTTATTCCTCATATACGCCTCTCATACAAACACAATAACATACACCAATAACAGTGGAAATAAGAAGGAGATACTCTCTGTTTATGGCAATAATAGGTAGAACATGTTCTGTAAGTTGATTTAGCAAAACCTTTAATTCAATTCAGAGGTATAATAATTTCAAAAGGAAGGAGAAGAGAAATGAATAGGAAGAATCTTTCTGGTTTGATGTTGATAATGCTATTAGTAGGCGTGTTAATATTAGCATTTAGCATTCAAACAGGTATGGCAGAACAATACTATTACAATTTCAGAATCACTATGATACCAGAAATTTCAACAACGCTTGATGAAATTAATGTAACGGTTAGTTTCGAGATTGCAAATATTAATCAAAAAGTCACGTTTAGTCCAGTAAGCCAGATTGGCAATGGATTTTTTGTCGACATTGACATTTATATTCCCCAAATCGTACTTCCAACGATAGGATATGCAGAGCATACATACAGTCTAGGGAAATTACCTGCAGGTTCATACTCGTTCACAGCCACAGTAACGGTTTCGGGATATGGATCTGGTTTTGCTAAACACAGCGAATCATTTACTGTGAATCGAGAATTGATGCCGACTATTCAGATTTTTCCTCCCGAAATCTACGTAGACGAGCAAACAAGAAACTTCACAATCAGTGTCAATATCAGGAATTTAGAAGCTTCATATAACTTGACAAGCGTTCAGTTACGGCTAGAATATGATGTGGCTCTGCTAAGCCTTACCGGCGAGATTGTTGAAGGAGACTTTATGAAAAGCTTTGCTCCTAATGGAACGTTCTTTACGTGGTTTGTAGAAAATCACCATCTGGTGATAGGTATACTGATACTGCCCCCTTGGGGTCGCTTTCCAGAAGGAAACGGAACGCTTGTTGCCGTCAGTTTTGGGATATCTGGTGCGATAAATTCCACAATACGTTTAACCAGCGAACTTGGTGATGCTGTCGCCTATGTTCGCAGTACTTGGAATAGAGCAGACCTCAACTTCGACGGAAAAGTGAATATATTAGACCTAGCGATCTTTGCCGATGCCTTTGCATCCTGCCCAGGACAGTTCCGATGGAACACCAACGTAGACCTTGACAGAAACCAGAAGATAAACATCATAGACGCCGCCATGATTGCAAAGAATTATGGAAAGACATTGTAGCTTCTACCACTTGTCTACGTTAAACATAAAGAAACATCGAAACTAAAATATCATCTTTCATCTTAACTGTACTAAAGAAAAGCCATAAGCAAATACATTGTTCCACGTGAAACAATCTGCTATAAAAAGAAACACATCATAGGTCAATTTCAAGTTAGATAATCTATTCTTACACACCCCCTCATACACAGACACAATAACATACTCCAATAACTTAGTTATAGAGAACCAAATATTAGAATCCAAGTTGTTGGTAGTGTCTTGATTTATATGATGGTTTTCCAGAGGATAAATATGGTTGGTTTTTTTGTTGCATAAAAGTTTGTTCCATAAAATTTATCTAGAAGTGTACTTCAGCGCATTATGGAAGAGCAGTCTCAATTGATTGTTTCATTTGATGAAGTTGATGGCTGATGCTGATTCTCTTCCAAATAAAATGAGGTAAAAATAGGAGAAAAGAAAGATGGTCAACGTCACTTGCGTAAAGTGTAACAAAGAAGGCAGCTTAACTGTCAAGAAAACAAAGTCTAAAGGCATTACGTACGAGTACTGGTACATTGAGCACCATATAGGCGATAAGATTAAGTGGTGCTACTTAGGCAAGTTTGAGAAGCTACCAGAAGACTATAAGAAACTGATACACAAAAATACACAAATGGATACACAAAACATTACTGAAACAGATAACCCTAAATCTGGCTTTATAAACCAAAATAACCTAAAAAATGTAAGGGCCGGTAGTTCAGTTTGGCATGAACGCCTGACTTGCACTCAGGAGGTCGGGGGTTCAAATCCCCCCCGGTCCACAAACTAGCATGATTTCAATGTCGTATAGGTAAGATTGTTGGGGTCTAAACTTTTTTACTGACTTTGGATTTTGAAGCGCAATATTGCTGCTATCCCGCCGAAGGAGTTCTTGAGCATCTGCCCCTCCTCGGTTTCACCGGATATTATCTCAACGTCAGTGTCTGTGTATTCTGCAAGCTGGGCGAAATTCTCTATTAACTCCTGCGTTTCAGCTATGCCTAAAGCCGGGGCTTTGCATTTTGGACAAGGCTTTCCGGACAGACTTTGCTCAAAACTCGTTAGCATTTGGCTTTTCATGGTGTGCTGTTCCTCGCAGCCGCAAGCATTGCATTTCACTTTGACCCGTATGATGTCGAGTTCTTCAGAAAGCAGCAGCGTTCTAACAGCGCCAGCCTCTAGAGCCCTTCGGACTTCTTCTTCGCCGTACGTTGCCATCCCAGTGTCGTGTCCGATTTCATAGAGGAACTGCTGCATAATCAGTCTTTCTTCTATGTAACGCATTTTCCTCATGATTTCTGGAGCTTTCTCCACAACTTCCTTGACGCCTTGTTCACTCACATACGCTGTATCGATAATGTCTATAACTTTTTCTTTCAGCATATAATTCAAGTATTCGCCCTTTTCAAAGTCATATTTTGTAGGCCCAGGACCCGCAATTATTAAACCCTTCAAGTTTTCGATGGGAAGGAACATCTCGTTGGCATGTCCGCCTACCCGTCTAAAATATTCCTGTAGCCTCATTTCCCTGAGTCTTTCATACCTTCTGGCTGATTGACCGCCAGCGCGGGTTTTTCCCGGAACTCCCGATGTTACTTCTCTGACAATTTCGAGTCTTCTCCCTTGAAGTGTGGCTAGTGTGGCGCCAGAAGCCTCTATAAGGATTATCCCGTAGGTCTCTTTTTCTCTTAAGAGTTCTTGAATATGTTCTGTGTGAAATCTTGAATCGCATCTGTAAAGATATACGTATACTGGTTCTGGCGGTATTATCACGTAAGTTTCGATTTTTTCGCTTCCAGCCCCGTTCTGCGGGATTGCCCCACAAAATATCACAAGCCCGTTTTCAGGGACCCCCTTGAAGAGTTTTAGGCGTTGCTGCACCTTCACGATAGCGTCTTGGACGTTTTTGCGGGTGGTTGTGGATTTTATGTTCGAGGCTGTGCCGTATTCGTCTCTGAGCATGTTCATGACTTCGCTTATCTGTTTTCCAGGCGGAACATAAAGAGAAATGAGCTCTGTTCCGCGCCCTTCTTTGCTGGCTAGCGTATTCAGTGTCTTTTTCAGTCTGAACAGTTCCAATGAAGTTCTTTTTGAGGTGCTCAACTATTTTCACTAATGGTGTTTTAGCCGTAAAGCTACATTGCAAGGCATCAAATAAGAGTTTGGGAACACGGGTCAGGTTATTTCTAAAACTTCTTTTAAAAATGCTTTGTAAGGACCTAATTTTCCGCCAAAGTTTCCGGCTGAAATTCTAATGACACCTGTCGTGCTTGCGGCAGCCTTTATCCCCTCACGCATTGCCTTTTTAACCGCTTCAACAGTCAAGCCATTAATAATAATTTCATAGACGCAATTCACGTTTTCCGATAGCTGCGAATCCTGTACAAGCGTTTTTAATCCCGGACAGAAAGGATGATTCGTAGAAGCTTTAAGCTTGTACTTCAATGAGCCAGTTTTCGAGCCTGAGCGGCAAATTCCGCCTGGAAATGGCAAAATGACCTCGCTTGCCTTGGTTTTTATGGCGTTCACCGCTTCTTCTGCCGCTTTAAGCCCGGAAGGTTTGTCTTTGGCCTGGATTAGGACCATTCCGCCTGCTATGGCTTCTGCTGCTCCGAAGGCATCTTCCACAATGAAATCACCTTCCATCACGGGGATTCTCCAAACCTTTCTGTTTCCAACCAAGCCCTTTCTTTGGAACCCATCGCCAAACAGCTGTAGACTTCTGCCAACTTTCAGTTTTCTTTTGGCGTTTGGCATCGCGTCGAAGGCTGAGGTCGTTGGGCAAGTCATTATACACTGTCCTATGCGGATTATCATCTGGTTTTTCAGGTCAAACCTATTGTAATTGTATATTTGAATTAGAACACCTACACGATTGTCTGGAGTTTTGTCTGGGGCCACGATGCCTTCTATGCCTGCTTCGGCAGGCGACATAATCACGCTTGTGGCCAGACCAGTTGCAACGGTCGCCGCTGTCACAGCCCATTTCTCACTGTCAGCCGTAATCAACACTCTTCCAGCCCACATGAGAAACATTTCGGCGAATGTATCTATTATTGTGCAAATGTTTCCCGTCTGGCGATGTTGAACCTTGAACCAACCTTCTCCGCGTTCCACAACCTCTAGCTCACCTACGCTTCCTGTAGATTTTGATTCCATCTCGATCAGTGACATTGTCTAACCCTGCTTGAATTAATTCTTCGTCTTCTTTTAATGTTTTTGTGTGTTTCTAGCGGGGTATTAGGCACTCAAGTTTGTTAGGTGAGTATGGATTAACGTAAACGTCATTCTTCTGTCACCAAACTTTTCGTGTACCTTTAGAACGTTCGCCTTACTTTGTCATCTCATAATCGAATCTGTGAGCCTTTCTGGTTTTTGGCTCGCACTACATAGCTGGGATATTTGTTTGAAATGATGATGTTCCTTTTTAGAATGTGACTGCCTCTTATATGCATGGTCTAGGTTATAGAACATTGTTCCACAAATTTTTTAAAAGCGAGACCACGTAACAAAATGGGAGAAGGAAAAGGTTTGAAATTAGAAGCCACGCTTCTTATCTTGCCTTTTTTTTGGGCAAGTATAACGGGCGCTGGTCTGGAATCGTCTCAAATAATGGCGCTCGGGTTACAGAACGGAGAACAGCTTGCAGAATGGGTCGTCATCGAGACAGATCTACGGACTTACGATGAGTGGTACATGGTTCGTAGGGACCTTGTTCTAGATTCCTTTAAGTATCACGATGTCCCAAAGTTCAGAAATGTCAAGCCTGAATTCGTTTCGGGTGAAATTCTTGTTAAGTTTAAGTCAGCCATTTCTCTGGAAGGGGTTAATAATGTTGCCATCGTTAACCTAAACTCTGTCAACGAACTAAACAGACGATTTGAAGTTGCTGAAATAGAACTGGTTCTACCAGATTTGTACAGACTCGCTTTTCCAAAGGACATCGACGTCTTTTCAGTGGCAAGAGAATATGAATCTGACCCGCATATCGAGTATGCGGAGCCAAATTACCTCAGCCATGTTTGCATCGTACCAAACGACGCTAATTACACGCTACAATGGGCACATAAGGTAATGCAGTCGGAGTTCGCTTGGGATATTGAAAGAGGCAGCGCCGACGTTGTTATTGCAATAATTGATACAGGCGTCGACTGGGACCATCCAGACCTCGCCGCAAACATTTGGAACAACACCGACGAGATCGTTGATGGAATAGACAATGATGGAAACGGTTACGTTGACGATGTCAGAGGCTACGATTTTGTTGACACAACCGCTCCTGTATGGCCAGGCGAGGACGGAACAGAAAGAGACAACGATCCTATGGACTTTCACGGTCACGGGACTCACTGCGCTGGAATCTCAGCAGCGGTCACAAACAACCGCAGAGGCATAGCAGGTATGAGTTGGAACTCTAAAATCATGCCTGTACGGGCTGGCTATAAGGGAGAAGATGGCGGAGGATGGCTAGAACATGAGGATAGTGCCGCAGCAATAAAGTATGCTGCAGATAACGGTGCCAAAATAATAAGTATGAGTTGGGGGAGCTATGGAGAAAGCGCAGTAATTCGTGATGCCGTGAAATACGCCTATGATAAAGGTGTTTTGTTGGTCGCTGCAGCTGGAAATGATGCTACCAGCCTAAGACATTACCCGTCCGCGTTCGATGAAGTTGTTGCCGTGGCAGCAACAGACAAGTCTGATAAACCAGCTTCATTCACAAATTTCGGAAAATTAATCGAGGTTGTGGCACCAGGCGTTAGCATACACTCGACGGTATTCAACGATACATACACAAATATGAGCGGAACATCGATGTCAACTCCCCATACCGCGGGGGTTGCAGCCTTGATCTGGAGCCGATTTCCAAACATGACAAGAGATCAGGTGCGCGCCCGACTACGATATGCCTCAGACGACCTAGGAGATGTCGGATTCGATATTTACTACGGATACGGAAGAGTAAATGCAAGGGAAGCAGTTGCACGCCCTCCCGACGACTATGATCTACTAATCTTTGAATGGCAAAACCCCTTGCACATTAAACTTGGAAAACTAATAACGATCAATACAACAGTCCTTAACTTTGGAAACAAAGACCAAGCAAGCGTAACGGTGCAACTACTCGTTAATGGTAGCATAGTTGATTCCGCATCTATTGGCTTCCTCGCGAGTGGAGCATCGGCAACTGTCAGTTGCTCGTGGAACCCTACATTTGAAGGAAAATACAACGTTACTTCCTATGTCCTATCTGTATCTGGTGAAATAGCTATTGGCAACAATGTCGAATCTTCATTTACCATTGTGAGAACTGAAGAAATGTTCAAGGTGCCACAAGACTATTCAAGTGTACAAGAGGCCGTAGATGCAGCTGATTCAGGATATAGAATCCACGTCGCAGCAGGAACCTATTACGAGAGAATACTTGTGGATAAGAGCGTATCTCTCATCGGGGAAAACGTAAGCACTACCATAATAGATGCATGGGTTTTCGACTCATGGCCTCATGGAACTGGCACCGTTTTATATGTAAACGCAGACGATGTTAACATTGCCGGATTTAGCGTTCAAAGTGGAGAATGGGGCGTCGTTGCATTTTCTGACAACAACACCATCACTGGTAATAAAGCGAAAAACAACAAGTGGTATGGAATACTGCTTTACGAATGCTCCAACAATTACTTAAGAAATAACTCCATGACTGATAATAAATACAATTTTGGTGTGGGAGGCTATGTAGAACATGTCATACACGATATAGATACGTCGAATACGGTTGATGGCAAGCCCATCTACTATTGGGTAAACCAATATGACAAGATGATTCCGGCAGACGCTGGCTATGTGTGCCTTGTAAACTGCACTTGCATCACAGTCAAGGATTTGAATCTCACCAACAATAGGCATGGTGTAGACTTGGTGCTCACTAAGAATTCGATCGTCAGAAATGTAAATGCCACAAACAATGCTCTTGATGGCATCTTACTGTATGAGGGCTCAAGCAACAATACCGTTACAGGTTGCACATCTGTGAATAATAGTTATGGGATTCGTTTGGTCGGGGCTAAAAATAACACCGTTTCTAGCAATGTGGCAACGAACAACACAGTCAATGGCATTTACCTAAGAGATTCCAACAACAACACGGTTGCAAGTAACTGGATATTGGACAGTGGTTTGAATGGCATCTCACTTGGGGGACCAGAGGGGTCCCATAACAACAGAATTATCAACAACTGGGCTACAAACAACACTGGGCAGGGAATAGGGCTTTGGAACAGTCTGAACAACACTGTTGTCGGAAACTGGGCAGTGAATAATACTCGAAATGGTATTTACCTCTACAATTCTAGCAGAAACATAGTTAGCGCTAACGTAGCATCAAACAACTCGGTTAATGGTATTTCAATGTCCAAATCTCTCAATAATATTGTGGTAGATAATTGGGCTGTGAATAACACATGGGTAGGAATAGGACTTTGGCACAGCGTAGGCAACACCGTCAAGAGTAACATAGCTGAAAATAATAGGGATAATGGCATTTACGTTTACGATTCCACCTATAACGCTATTCTCAACAACTGGGCATTGAATAACAGGTGGAATGGTATCTCTATAAGCGAATCTAGTAATAACATTATCCATGGCAACACAGTTATGAACAATACGCGTCAAGGCATTGGTAGTTGGGATAGTTCCAGCAATACTGTAAGTAGCAATTGGGCAGAGAGCAATATGCTTAATGGTTTTTACTTCTGGAATTCCACCGATTACATTGTTGTCAGTAACTGGGCATTGGACAATGGTTATCACGGAATAGCGATAGACAAGTCCCGCAAGAACCTTATCGGCAGTAATATGGTGGCGAATAACACATGGCAAGGGATAATACTTTGGCACAGCGTTAATAACACGATTAGAAGCAACCTAGCACAAAACAACGAAGACAACGGCTTTTATCTTTACAATTCAACATCGAACACCATCACGGGCAACACGGCGATACGCAACAAACGCTATGGCATTTGGACATACGATGCCAGCAACAACCTCATCTACAATAATGACTTTGTGGACAACAAGGTAAAACAAGCTTACAACACAGATTCCATGAACATTTGGGATAAGGGCTACGAATACGGCGGAAACTACTGGAGCGACTATATTGGCAAGGATGAATTCAGCGGTCCAAACCAAAACGTAACAGGTAGTGATGGAATAGGAGACACACCATATGTCATAGACAAAAACAACCAAGACCGTTATCCCCGGATGACCACACTCGTCTACGACGTCACCATAATAAACGTCACATCATCAATCCACACCTATGCCGGCTGGACAGTTGACATCAACGTCACCATCAAAAACAATGGGTACACCATGGAAGACCTCATAGTCGTCGCTTACTACGATAACAACACAATCGGAACAGCCACAATAATTGGTTTAGCGCCTGGCGGAAACGTCACCGTAACAATTAGATGGGACACGACCAACGTACAACTCTACACCGAATACATCATATGGGCAGAAGCAATTCCTGTCCCGGGAGAAACCATCCTAGAAGACAACATCATGGTTGAAAAAACAGTAAAGGTCAGAATCCCATGCGACATCAACGGTGACGGAAGAGTTAACATAGTAGACATAACTACAGTGGCGATAGCATTCAAGAGCAAGCCGGGAGATCCAAACTGGAACGAAGCAGCTGACTTAGACGGCAACAGGGAAGTAAACATTATCGACATTACCAGAGTAGCGATAGAAATCGGCAAAACCTATTGATATCTCATAACATTTAAACCATGTAATCCACATGCTCAAAAGTTTAGGGAAAGTTGGATTAGTTTGCGTATCAAACAAACGAGAGAACTTTCTTGTTCTCGACTCAAGAATTACTTCAAGACTCAGTCTCAAATCAATGAAAATTAACGCAGAAAGGGGGATTTGCGGGGGAAAGGAGGATATCTCCACTCCATTTCGGCGTGAGTGTCCACAATCTCGCAGGTTTTCCGTTTTCCGCTTTATGCGTAAATGTTTCTTCATTCATCGAGTTCTCTTCTCTTCTAGACTCTACTATACAAACAACGGAATGAATTTAAATTCTTTGACGTCTACCAAGCCTTTATCCGTTATTCTCAGTTCTGGTATTACCGGCAACGCAAGCAAGGACAAACTCATAAAAGGTGACTCAATCGTACAGCCTAGTCTTTTCCAAGCCTTCCAAAGCTTCACAATTTTCTTACAAACTATTTCCGGCATTTCATCAGACACGAGTCCAGCGATCGGCAGCTCAACCATTCCTATCGGTTTTCCATTTTCAATCGCTATTATTCCGCCGCCAATCTCTGCCAAAGCATTTACTGCCGCAGTCATATCAGAATCGTTTGTACCCATCACGATTATGTTGTGACTGTCGTGAGCCACGCTTGAGGCAACAGCGCCCTTCTTTAAACCAAAGCCTTCAACAAAGCCTACGGAAACGTTTCCTGTACGCTTATGCCTCTCGACAACAGCAACCTTAACGATGTCCTTTTCTATGGATGGAAGTACTTCGCCATTTTTTACTGGAAGGTCTCTTTGTAAATGTTTGGTAACAGCCTTTCCTTCCAAAACCTCTATCACATGAACCCTCATTTTCCTTTTATTGGAAGGCGCTTTCAATCTGAAGTCTTCCGGGTTCACAGGTCTTTTTAAGCGGACAGTTCTCTTGAATGTGTCTGGATACCTCGGAGAAGCTAATTCCATTAGAAGCTTACCGTTTTTTGCAACTACGGTACCATCAACAATCACGGTATTCACTCTTACTTTCGTCAAATCGTCTAAAACTAGAATGTCTGCGCATTTGCTTGGTGCAATGCTGCCGATGTCGCGGCTAACCCCGAAGTGTTCCGCCGTGTTTAACGTTGCCATTTGCACCGCAACAACTGGATCAACGCCATTTTCTATAGCTCTTCGAACAACGTCATCTATATGTCCATCCTTCGACAAAGTTTCACAATGCCTATCATCTGTCACTAGGCAGACGTGACGTGAATCCAAACCATATTCCACTATGCACTTAATCACTTGGGCCAGGTCACGCCAAGCTGAAGCTTCCCGAATCATGGCCCACATGCCGAGTCTAAGCCTCTGAACACCATCAATTGGCCTTGTGGATTCGTGGCATGAAGAGATTCCAGCGGCAGCATATGCCGATAGTTCAGCGTTTAACAGGCTGTTTGCATGTCCTTCCACAACCTTGCCCAAACGCAGAGCGTCTTGAATCTCATAGTGCATCTTGTCATCGCAGTTCAGCACGCCGGGATAGTTCATAACTTCGCCAAGTCCGATAACACCGTCCCACTTCAAAGCTTTGGCAATGTTTTCCTCTGTTAGCTCAGCACCTGAAGTTTCAAAATTCGGTGCCGCCGGAACACATGAGGGTACGCAAACGAAGACTTTAAGCGGCAGACGCTTGGCTTCCTCTATCAAAAACTTAATACCTTTTAAGCCCAGCACGTTTGCAATTTCATGTGGATCTATGAAAACAGCTGTGGTGCCATGGGGAAGGACTGCACTGGCAAATCTTGTTAGCGTAAGCATGCTGCTCTCAACGTGAACGTGGCCGTCCAAAAACCCCGGAGCAACATATTTGCCTTCTGCATTAATCACAATTGTACCATTTCCAATAGTGTGGTCAGCCTTCCCCACAACTGCAATCCTGTCTTTTTTCACAGCTACGTCAACATTCTCAAGAAGTTCGCGAGAATTGACATTCACAAGCGTCCCGCCCTTAACAGCCAAATCAGCTTTTTCTCTCCCCAAAGCAGTGTTGACAAGAAATTTTGTAACTTCTTCCATCTTTGTCCTTTTCATAGATTTCCCTCGATGTTTCGATAATGATGATACTCACATAAACTAACGGAGAAGATTAACGAATTTAAGCATTCTAGACTATGCTGTTTAAAGTAAGTTATATAAATGCGCTAAGAACCTTACATGAGAAGAGAAAGAAGCTCCAACAACCGAAAAGATCTAGGTGATCCTTTGGAAAGAGTAAAAATAGGAGTTGTTAAGTGCGGCAATATTGGAACAGCCCCGTTATTTGAACTCCTTCTCGATGAGTTGGCAGATCGTGAAGACATCAAAGTGCGGGCAATAACAACTGGGTCGAAAATGGACGCGGAAGATGTCCAAGACGCTTTGGCAAAAATCTTCGAATTTAACCCGAATTTTCTAGTTTTCATATCCCCAAACCCTTCGGTTCCAGGACCTGCTAAGGCTAGGGAAATTCTGTCTGGCAAAGGAATTCCAAGCGTAATTATATCGGATGGTCCGGCGAAGCGAATAAAAGAGGAGCTTGAAAAACAAGGTCTAGGCTACATAATAGTCATGGGTGACCCTCTTATCGGAGCGAGAAGGGAGTTCTTAGACCCGATGGAGATGGCAATCTTCAACTCCAACGTCATCAAAGTGCTTGCAGCCACTGGCGTATTCAGGATTGTACACCAAGAAATTGATAGACTAATAATCGCCTTCAAAGAAGGAGCGAAACCCACCTTGCCCAGGTTAATTATTGACACGGATGACGTTCGAAAAAGCTCTGATTTTAAAAATCCTTATGCTAAGGCTAAGGCTATGGCTGCATACGAACTAACTAAGAAGGCTGCGGAGATTAATCAGAGGGCTTGTTTCGTGGAAAAGGAGATGGAGAACTACGTTCCTCTCGCTGCGTGTGCGCATGAAATAGTTCAGATAGCAGCCAAACTCGCTGAAGAAGCAAGAGAAATTGAAAAATCCGCCGATACATTAGTAAGAAAGCCTCACTCAAAAGACGGTAAACCCAAAACTAAAACCAAGCTGATGCTACCGCCCACCTTAGATGAAGAACTCTACTAGAAATGGCTCAAAACAACAGGGTAGCAATAAACTAGTGAAAAGATTTCTGCTAAATCCTGAACTGCCTCGAACTTAGAAAACGGCAAAGAAACCGCTAACCCTCCTAAAGTTTATTTATCATTTGTTTTCAATTTTAAGTCAACGATTTCATTTCAAACAAGGGAAAAGGCAATTGCTAAAGAGCCAGATTCAGAATCTTTTAGTTGTCGGAATAGACACGCTTTCTATCGCTAAATCTGCAAAAAAGGCAGGTTACAAAATTTACGTGGCGGACTATTTCGGTGATGTAGACCTTCGACATGTTTGTTCCGGGTTTAGGGCAATAGTTAAGCAAAGGCGTGGAAAAAGTTGTGGAAGAATGAGCTCAAATTTCAAACCAGAAATCTTTTTAAAAATGGCAAAGTCCTTGTCTGAAAAGTATGAGATAGACGCGATATTGCTTTCTTCCGGTTTGGACGATGATTTCAACGTTCTGTACGACCTGAACGATTTGGCTCCTATTTTAGGGAACTCTCCCAAAGTTATTGCAGGAGTTAGGAAAAAGTCAAGATTTTTTGAAGAGCTTAAACGTTTGGGAATACCCTATCCTGAAACTGCAATTGTGAAAAACATTGATGAGGCAAAAGCTGCAGCCGCTGAAATAGAATATCCGATTGTAGTAAAGCCTATGAGAGGTTTCGGAGGAGCCAGCATAAGAATTGCGCACAACCCTAAGGAAATAGAAAGAGCATTTTCTGAAGTTTCCTTACTCGGTAAAAATGTTTTAGTTCAGAAGCTCATTGAGGGCATTCATGCAAGTGCATCTTTTCTTGTTGCTGATAAGGACGCTAAAATTTTGACGATAAATGAGCAATTGTTAGGGTTACGTTTCCTTTTCCAGCAAGAACCTTTTGGATATTGCGGGAACATAGTCCCTTTATGTTTGGCTAACTCAATTTTTGAGAAATGTGGGCATATCACTGAAAAAATCGCTTTACACTTTGGCCTTAATGGTTCAAACGGTATCGACTTAGTTATTTCCAGAGAAGGCAAGCCCTACGTAGTGGAAGTAAACCCTCGATTCCAGGGGACTCTGGAATGTGTTGAAGGGGTTCTCGGGATAAACCTAGTGGAGGCGCACATCAATGCATGTTTGCACGGGTTTTTGCCAACTATAAAACGAAAAACATCAACCTTCTGCACTCGGTTAATTTTGTATGCTCCTAAACGTGTCATCGCTCCCGACCTAACCCTTTTTCGAGAAGTTAGAGATGTTCCTCTTCCAAGAATCATAATTGAGAAAGGAGAACCATTATGCTCAATTATAACTGATGTAAAGAACCGAAAACTTTCATTTCACAAAGCTAAAAAACTAGCTAAATTGATTTATAGTGCACTCCTTCCTGCTTAGTCTTTTGAAAGAGTCAAGCCCATTTTTCGGACCGCTGTGATTATAATGGGTACTACCATCATGCTTACCAAAGTAGATAACGTGGCCTTTATTGATGTTTCAACAGCTCCAACAACCCATATGGACTGTAGTGCACCTACGTCAAAATCAAAAAAAGCTCGGTAAGTTTGACAAGGTATCAAAATGAAAATGCGAAACAACACGTCAGCTTCTAACCCGATAAAAGCACACAGTGCAACAATGTACAGAAGGCGTATACTAGTGGATTTATTGTTCCTCAAATTTCTCCCTCTTCTCATAACAAAGGCTAAGACAGGGAGACAACTGAAAGCAAGATAAACATCCCACATCCCCCAGAAAGGAAGTTGCCACGCAATAGGTGTGGCGAAGAATGCTCCTAACAAAGTTAAATAATAAATCAATGCTATTTTCCATTTACCCCTAAAAATGAGGGCAGAGATAATTGTTCCAATTGGAGCGCCAACTGTGAACAGGAACTCTTCAACTCCCCTAAAGTAGACAAAGTGACCAATCATTACTCCAATAAAGCTTGAAAAGAAACCAGCCCATGGCCCTAATATGATTCCGGTAATAGGTTCGGATATGAAAATCCAGCTGTACCATACGCCAGAAAAAGGCAAAGGCGGTCCTAACAGTGAGTCGCAGACTACGTTAAATGCGGCGAAAATAGCGATTAATGAAACAAAAGTTGAATCTTTTAGCCTTTTCACGTGGACACCCAGAATCTTTGTAGTGTGTCATCCGTGAATTTTACGTTTTCTACATGCCGCCGATTATCAACGAAGCGATAACTGCAATTGTAATGATGATGACTGTCTCAGTTAGGGTTATTCGCCAGTGCACTTTTGTTCGCTTGGAGCGGTAACGAACCAGAAAGATGCCTACTACGGCGCCGACTATGCTTAAGGATAGAATGATGTCAAAGGGCTCGGGCAGCATTAAATAAGCAATTATTGGTATTATGCCCGCCAGAAAAGTGGTTGTACCAGCTATTAAGGCAGCGTAAAGGTTTGATCTACCTATTTCCCTACCTAACAGAACGAACAATTGTTTAATAAGTTTGAGCGATTTATCTCTTTCAGTTTTGTCTGGAATATCGCTTAGGCTGTAATCCATCAAAGTCTTAAGAGAGAGCAAGTCCGCAATGTCTTCAGTCTTTCCACCCAGCAGAAAGCTGGAGAAGTTTGTTATGGCCACTGCAGACAGGCTTAGAACAGCTGCGAACGCTGCTATGTTTGCGGCTAACCCAGCCAAGAAGGCGGAGAGGATAGCAACAAGTCCCGTGATGGAACCATCTGTTAAGCCGGCAACAACCTCTAATATTGGTTCTCTTTTTAAGAGTAAACCTCGCCATTCTTTACCTAATTGAAACCCTCTTTCTGTTAGCTTGACCTTTCCATGCTCGTTTATGAGCAATCCCTCATCGCTCATTTCCTTTAAAGCCTTGTCAATATCGCTCATTTCCACACAAACATGACCCGCACAGTATCTGTCTATTCGGCGTTTAAGCATAGACTTGTCTAGAGAGCTTCCTCTGCTGAGGCTTAAAAGCGCAATTACCCTTATAATATCTGGCAGTTCTTGTATTTCAAAGGACAAGGCTGGTTAGTCACCTTTGACAATTTTTAAGAAGTTCACTCAACTGTTATCTCTTCACCGTGAAAGGGCGAGATGTTATAGCCCATACTAAATTCGTGTTCTATTACCGCAATTGTTTAATATAAAGGTTTAGAATTCTACGTAAACTCTTCAAGAGGGATTCATGATGGCGCTCGCTGAGACCTTGGAAAAGCTTTCAAACGCTTGTGGCGTGGCGGGTAGAGAGGAAGAAGTCAGAAGTTTGATGAAGAAATTCCTAAAACCCTACGTGGATGAAATCAAAGAGGACAAGCTTGGAAATGTTATCGGAATAAAAAGGGGAAAGAAAAACGCGCCTAAAGTTATGCTCGCCGCCCACATGGACGAGATAGGCTTGCTGGTAAAGACAATTTCAAAGGAGGGCTTTCTACAGTTCACGAAGATCGGCGGGATAGACGACCGCATCCTGCTAGCCCAAAAAGTCATGGTCTACACGAAAAAAGGACCTTTACACGGAATAATAGGTTCAAAGCCACCACACATCCAGAAAGAAGAGGAACGCAAAAAAATCCTAACCTACGATGAACTCTTCATAGATATCGGAGCTGAAAACCAAGAAGAAGCTGAGAAGATGGGAGTGAAAATCGGTGATCCTGTGGGTTTCGACATGAAATTCGCAAAAATAGGAAAAAACATCGTGATTGGCAAAGCTTTTGACGACCGTGTTGGATGTGCCGTTATGGTTGAAGCGGTGAAGCGGTTGGAAAAAACAGAATGTACAGTATACGCTGTCGGAACAGTGCAGGAGGAAGTGGGTTTGCGAGGGGCAACAACAGCTGCCTTCGGGATATATCCGGATGTCGGTATCGCTCTTGATGTGACCATAGCTGGCGATGTCCCTGGCGTGAAGGAAGTTGAGGCACCAATAAAGATGAAGAAAGGGCCGTCAATAGAGATTGCTGATGCGGGATTGATTACCCATCCGAAAGTTTTGCGACTGCTAATAGATTCGGCTGAAGAAAAAAGGATTCCATATCAGCTTGAAACAGGCTTGCCGGGCTCAACCGATGCGGCCCGTATATCCTTAACACGGGAAGGGGTGCCAAGCGGTGTCATATCGGTGCCAACACGCTACATCCATAGTCCAGCGTCTCTACTTAACTTAGAAGATGCGGAAAACGCAGTGAAACTAACGGTTGCGGCTGTTCAAAAAATTCCAAAACACTTCTGACATACGTTTAGGTAACTAACTATCGAAAAATTTTCAAGAATGCTTGAAAAAAGTCACATAAAATGTTGAGAAATATGAACAAGAAAAACGTGCTTTGCGAAAAGGCGGCAAAACGTTTCCTTGAAGGTTATAATTGTGCTCAAAGCGTTTTATTAACGATGTTTGAACGCTGGAACGGCAAGAGCGACCTAATTCCAAAAATTGCCACGGCTTTTGGTGGGGGAATAGGGAGACGCGGTTCTGTTTGTGGGGCCTTGACGGGTGGTGTGATGGCTCTGGGAATCAAGTACGGGACCAATGAACCCTCGCTGGAAAAGCGATTGAAAGCGTATGAACTTGCGCATAAATTCTACAAACAATTTGAAAGGCAGTGCGAAAGTGTACTTTGTCGTGAACTTATTGGATACGACCTTTCTAATCCTGAGGAATTGGAAAAAGCTCGAAAGACCAACGTGTTTGAGGAAAAATGCGTTAACTTTGTCAGAAAAGCTGTTGAAACTCTGTTGGAGCTTACTGAACATTGAATTAACCTTTAACCACTCAAAAGAACAAAACGATTTTAAAACGAGGAATATTCTATTACTTTATGGCAGAAGTTATGGATGATGAAAAGAGCTTTGAGTTTTTGGAGCATACGGCTGATGCCTACATTGCTGCTTATGGAAGAGATTTAGCTGAGGCTTTTGAGAATGCTGCCCTCGCAATGTTTAATGTTATGACGGAAGTGGAAAGGGTTAGTCCTGAAGTTGAGGATTATGTGGAGGTTGTGGCTGAGGACGAGTATGCTCTCCTTTACAGCTGGCTTGAGGCGCTGCTGGTAAAATCTGAAATTAACGAGATGCTCTATTCAAGGTATAAAGTTTTAGGTTTGGACCAGACTTCAGATGGTTTTAGAATTAAAGCAGAAATTTGGGGAGAAAAGTTTGATTCGGAAAAGCACACGCAAAAAGTCGGCGTGAAGGCTGTTACGTATCATCGGATGGAAATAATCAAAGAACCGAACAAGGTTACGCTAAAATTTATCCTTGACATCTGAGAAAATCTTGCTTAATCCTGCGTTAAGCCAGCTTTAATTTTTTAAGGCCTTCCAGAATTTCTTTCACTGCCACTTCAGGCGGCATTTCCAGCCTTTCACATTTGAACTCTATGCGGGGAACTCCCTTTTCTCTATAGTATTGCAGAATAGGATGAGTTTGCTGCTCGTAAACTTCGATTCGCTTTTTTATGACTTCTGGCATGTCATCTGGGCGTTGATAGAGGGGTCCGCCGCATTTGTCGCATATCATGTCTGCCTTTGGCTTTAGGTAGCGTATGTTGTAGACTTCGCCGCAGGTTTTGCATATTCTTCGTGTGGATAAGCGTTCGATGATTATCCAGTCTGGAACTATCAGCAGGATAATAACATCTATTTTGGCGATTTCTTCAAAGGCCTTTGCTTGTTCAAGATTGCGCGGGTAACCGTCCAAAATAAAACCTTTTCCGCTGGAGATTTTTGCTAAGCGTTCCTTAAGAACTTCCACTACAACATAGTCTGGAACGAGTGTTCCTTTCTCAACAAAACCCTTCACCTTTCTGCCCAGTGGAGTGTTTTCTTTCATAATTTCCCGAAGAATATCACCCATCGCGATTACATCTACGCCGAGCTTTAATTGCAACCGTGAAGCATATGTGCCCTTACCAGAACCCGGCGCACCGAAAATAACAGCATTCACCATGTTAAACTCTCCCTTGAAATCGCTGATGTGTGTTGCTTTCGTAAGAAGATAGCTAGTTGATAGTTAAGTATTACTGTATGGCTGGTTAAAGCTGCGAAAGTTGGGTTTGATGTACGCATGTTTTTGGTGCTCCTTAGCGAACGAGAAACGTTATTTCTTTCACAAGGGTTTCTGGGATGAGGGCTCTTCCCTTACACTTGTTTAATTTAACAAAGCCGAATTTGCTAAGCACTTGCAAGTCTTGATATACATTTTTCACGTTCCGCCTCGCTTTTTGGGCTAAATCATTTATTGATTCAACTCTTATAGCAGCAAGCCGATACAATAACTCTATTCTTTTAGGTGTCAGTAGAGCGGCTTGCTCCGGTTTGAAGTCTTTTATTTCCTCAATAGTGTAATCTAGCTGTCCCCCTTCAATGTAGCCTTTATGGCTGTCCACAAGCTCCGCCCACTCAAAATAGACGCTTGTCAGTTTGCCGTCCAATCTTTGTTTGAGTGAAAGCTCCTCAAACTTTTCAAAACTCATGCCAAACTCTTTCTCAAACTTTTTGATTCGCTCTTCTATTTCCTCGGATGTTAAACTCCGAACGACTCTGATAAGCATAAGCGTTCACAGTTAAAGGTACTCCAACCCGCTTAAAATCTTCACGAAGAAAATGCTTAAAGGGGTTGATAACGACTTTAAAATTCCATTTAAAGTGACGGCATGGTGTAAAAATGCATCTAACAAAAGTAGAAGAACACATCTATCTGATTGATGTTGAAACTGCTGGAATCAAGAATTTTATCGCCAGCTACATATTAAAGGGAAAGCACGTAGCAATGGTTGAAACGGGTCCAACCTCATCGGTGCCCAATTTGTTTTCAGGCTTAATGGAATTAAACGTAAAGTTGGAGGACATAGCCTACGTTGCTGTTTCGCATATCCATCTCGACCATGCCGGAGGTGTTGGAAGCTTGTTAAAATATTTACCCAAAGCCAAGGTTATTGTTCATCGCAGAGGAGCACCTCACTTGGCAAATCCAGAGAAACTTTGGCAACAGTCAAGAGATGCTCTTGGGAGTATAACTGAAATGTATGGCGAACCAGAACCAGTACCTGAAGAAAGAATTGTTGCAGTCACTGATGACATGACCTTTGACATCGGAAATGGTGTTAAGCTGGTAGTTGCAGAGACCCTTGGACATGCTTCGCATCACTTAAGCTATTATGAGCCATCAAGCGAGGGAATTTTCCCCGGAGATGCCGCTGGCATTTATCTAAACGAGTTCGATGTGATTGTCCCGACAACGCCATCGCCTTTCCGTTTGGACATGGCGCTAGCCTCTTTAGATAAGCTGATCAGCCTAAAGCCCAAGGCTCTATACTATAGTCACTTTGGCAAAGCATACAAAACCGTGGAAAGGCTCCGTAACTATTCTCAGCAGCTTAAGCTTTGGGCAAAAATTGCAAAGCAGGGAATTCAAAACAAAGAAAGCTTGGATGCGATAAGTAAGAGGATAATTGAAGGTGATGGGGCTGTTCAAAGAGCAGAAGAATACATTAAAGCTCATCCAGTTTTAAGCCAGACTGTGCTTAATGAGAGTGTGCAAGGTTTTATTGAGTTCGTGGAAAAATTTAAAGAAATTTGAGTTAGTTGTTTTGGTGTAAACGCCAAAATTATTTATATACAGCCATCCTCCCTTCTCTGTAGTAGGTGAAAAAATGGGAGAGGAAGAAGGTCGACCTCCTACGGAAAAAGTTCCGCTTGAAAGGATAGACAATTATAGCTGGCGTATTCCGAAATATAAGCCCGGCATGCGTGTTTCGGGTCTAGTGTTTGCCGACAGAAATCTGTTAGAGAAAATGCAGACGGACAGGACTCTCGAGCAATGTGCGAATGTTGCTCACTTACCTGGTATTTACAAGCACTCCATAACCTTGCCGGACGGTCATGAAGGATACGGTTTTCCAATAGGCGGTGTAGCCGCAACAGACTATGATGAAGGCGTAATCAGTCCTGGGGGAGTAGGCTACGACATAAACTGTGGGGTTCGTTTGTTAACCACAAACCTTTCAGAGCAAGACTTAAGGCCAAAGCTTGCTCAACTGACAAATACGATTTTTGAAAATGTTCCATGTGGACTTGGAAGCCGCCGGAAAGACTTGAAAGTGACAGCCCACGACTTGGATAGGCTTGTCGCAGAAGGAGTTCAGTGGGTTATTGACCAAGGATTGGGATGGTCTGGTGATGCTGAACACTGCGAAGAGCGTGGATGCATGAAAAACGCAAACCCGAACAAGGTGTCGACAACAGCGAAAAACAGAGGGCTGACACAAATAGGCACATTGGGTTCGGGGAATCACTTCTTAGAAATTCAAAAAGTGGACAAAATTTACGACACTAAAACAGCCAAAATCTTCGGAATCGAAAGTGAAGGACAGGTAACTGTTATGATTCACTGCGGCTCCAGAGGCTTCGGCCACCAAATATGCTCAGACTATCTGCGGATTATGGAAAGAGCAGTTCATAAATATAAAATCGTATTACCAGACCGAGAACTCGCATGCGCACCAGGAAACAGCAACGAAGCAGAAGACTATTATCAGGCGATGGCGTGCGCCGTTAATTATGCCTTTGCAAACCGTCAAGCAATAATGCACTGGGTCAGGCAAAGCTTCCAGCAAGTTTTTAAGGAAGACCCGGGAAGGTTTGGGCTAAAACTTGTTTATGACGTAGCCCATAACATCGCGAAAATAGAAAACCACAAGGTTAACGGAGAACCAAAGAAAGTTTGGGTTCACAGGAAAGGTGCAACCCGAGCCTTTCCGCCTGGGCATTCGGAAATTCCACGAGACTATAGCTCTGCAGGACAGCCGGTGCTAATACCGGGGAGCATGGGAACGAGCTCCTGGCTTCTTGTAGGCACGGAAAAGGCCATGCAAATAAGCTTCGGTTCGACAGCCCATGGAGCCGGTCGCATGATGAGCCGGACGGCTGCAAAAAGACGATTTTGGGGTGGAGACATGAAAAAGGCTTTGGAACAGAGGGGAATCCATGTTAGGGCTGCAAGCTCGGTGGTTTTGGCTGAGGAGGCGGATCCAGCCTACAAAAACGTGGATATAGTTGCGGAGGTAAGCGACAAGGTTGGAATAGCCACAAAGGTTGCTAGATTCGTCCCTATGGCTGTGGTGAAAGGCTAACCTTTCTTTAAGCCTAAAGTTTAAACACTTTTTCCCCTTTATTTTGTATTGTTCGTGGTTTCGGATGCCGTTTAAAGATGAATGCGGAATCTGTGGCAGAGTTCTTCCATATGGTTATCTTAGACGCTGTCAAAGGTGTAGGCGGCTTTTTTGCAGAGACTGCATGGTCCCGGACGTTTCAACCGGCGACTTCACGAAAATGTTTTGCCTGAACTGTGCAAGAAAAATTGTCTCGCCAAAATCTACCACAAAGTATGGTGCGCTTGGGAGATATCTGAAATTTAGGTCGTCTTTCACGGATGTCGTTAAACTTTCTTTTGCTGAGATAGATGGGATAATAGCTGATAATCTACCAATGAGCGCCTACCGTGATGAAAAGTGGTGGAGCAACTTGTCCAGTGGTGCCCATGCAAGAGCTTGGCTCGATGCCGGATGGAGAACACATGAAGTGAATTTGAAAGAGGGCTACGTTGTTTTCCATAAGGCAGAAGGCGTGCAAAGAAGAAGCTTCAGAAGAAGAGCCTTCCATGATCAAGCTAGAAAACCGTTTACACCAGTCCCTCATCGTGTTCCGAAAGCCGTAAAACCCTCAAAAACGAGAGCAGCGAAGTTTTACGCTCGCATCAAGAACGTAGAGCGAAAAAGAGCCTCCACGATTAAGTATCCTGGTAGTTTTAAACCGAAGCCAACATATGAAAAAAGATTGTTCAAACCGCAAGAGAAACCGCAATAGAGATGTGGAAAGAAATTTTATCTAGCTCACTCTATTAAAGATAATACGGTGTTTGAACGTAAAGCGGCCGTCGTCTAGTTTGGTTAGGACACAGAAGCCTTGTGGTGGTGGAAGCCTTCCAAGCCTGCGATCCCGGGTTCAAATCCCGGCGGCCGCACCAACGAACTTTCTCTTTTCCCGAAAAGAGAACCTTCACTAAGAGAAAAGGGCTTTCGGGGCTGATTTTGGGTTGATTCGTTGTTTTGGGCTTGAAATGGAGTTCGGATTGGGTAGGTTTGTGCGGGTGGTATTAATACTGGGACGGTCCCAGGACGGTCCTCGCAACATTGTTGGGACGGTCCTAAGAGGAGACTTGTTAGATAATCGTTTAGGCCCATGTTTGCGGCTTTTGCTTTAGCTCGCAGTATTTCGGCGACTTCTGTTTTTAGGCATATGCCTGTCATTCCTGGTTTTGGCATTTTCTTTTCATCTCCCTTTCACTTACTACTTTGTCTGTTGGGCTTTTAAAGTGCAGTAAAGAATTTCTTGTAAGGGCAGGCGGGTTTTTGTTTTGGAGGTATAGGTTTCTGAGGACGATTAGTTTGGCTCTTTGCTCCGACACTAAACAGTAGACAAGGAAAAAGAAGTCTAAGTAACCTATTGCAATGTAACAACGGTGGTAGACGTAGAAGTAATGTTCATAAGTCTTAAATATCCCTTTTACTACTTTGATAATTGATTATAGACGCTATCGTCCAATCCAATGGACGATAGTAATTTATAGTTGTATTCAATCTATTTTTGTTCTATTGGTGTTTCAGATTGGACAAGGCAGCAGTTTTTATTGACGGGGGCTATTTGAATAAGGTATTGAAGAACGTCTTCGGAGAGCCAGCAATTGATTTTCTCAAACTCTCGGATTTGATGTGCGGAAGCTATGAGCGTTTTAGAACCTATTACTATAATTGTATGCCTTATCAGAGCAATCCGCCTACCACGGATGAACAGAAAAGGTATGCTGACATGCAAAAGTTTCTTTACAATCTTAGTAGGTTCCCTCGCTTTGAGATAAGGTTAGGCAGACTGCAGAGGATTGATCCGGGCACGTTTAGGCAAAAGGGCATCGATGTGTTGCTCTCGATAGATATGGTTCAGATAGCTTGGACTAATAAGATAGAGAAAGCCGTTCTGCTTTCCGGTGACAGTGATTTTGCTCCAGCAATCAGAAGAACGAAGGAAGCTGGGGTGTTGACAACCCTGTACTATTCGCGTGGACCGGGAGTTTACACTCATGATGAACTGTGGACTGCCTGTGATGAACGATATGAAATTGACAAAAAACTCATCAAAGCCGTGACAGTCTGAGAACGCATGATTTATCGCTATTCCAAACCTTCATACAGTAATAGTCGTTCTTTTTCTTTTCTTTGAGTTCAAGAATTTTTTGTAAGGTCATGTGCTTCCTCTTCTTCTGTGGTGGGTAAGCCTTTGTTTTGGAGGTATAGGTTTCTGAGGACGATTAGTTTGGCTGTGTGAAAGTATCCTGCTTCGCGTAGTTCTTTGTGGGTTGCTGTTATGCCTTTATAGTCTGTGTTCATGGTTTTGGCTTGTTCTTCTTGGTAGAGTTGCTGGGCTTTCTCCCAGATCAGCGGTCTGACTTTGGGCCAGAATTTACCGTGCGCCTTTTGGGTTTTTGATTTGGACAAGTTCTTCACACCTCATGGTTTCTATCTTGTTTTCGATATCTTTGTCTGGGATAGGCATGTCTATGATGTAGTCTGCGATTTTTCTGGCTTCTTCTGGGTTCTTGGCGCTGACGATAAGGATGATTTCCACCAAATACTTGGGCACGGCTTTTACTCCACCTCGCTTAAGGTTTTAGCTAATTTTTTAAATATGGGTTAGAGTCGCTTCAGCGTGAAAATTAAGACTGGAAAACGGCGGATTTCACAGAAATGCGCAGATATGATTTCTTTTCATGTGACATTTTAAAATTTGGAAGCTTACTTTTCAGTTTTCGGCGTGCATAAAGCATGGACTTTTCGACGTGCAGGACCCAAGCATTACATGAAGCTGAAACGAAAGGCTGACCGGTTTTATCCAAGGTATGCGGAGTATGTTGCAGAATTGAGGCGAAAGGCTGGACTGTTAAAGGACTGCGCGCATAAGTGGTCATTAATTGTTTTTGGGCTCTTTTTCCTGAAAGAAGGTTGTTATTGGCTTAGTTAGGTTTATAGAGGTGAGGGCGTCAAGGGATAGTTGAAACAACCTCTAATGGAGGTGAT